>Ga0180732_1002299_pt1 | contig 10358 bp, 14 predicted proteins | sample KR11_01MetaG_FD_148674 | JGI IMG/M metagenome (GOLD analysis project Ga0180732, IMG submission 148674) | Groundwater microbial communities from the Olkiluoto Island deep subsurface site, Finland - KR11_0.1 MetaG | ecosystem: Environmental > Aquatic > Deep subsurface > Groundwater | place...
CAACGCGTTCAGCAAATACGTTGTAACGGCCACTTGCCTGGATACGATTTTCTACAATCCAAGCTCGACCAACGACAGCTTTACGGTCGCGGATACGTTCACCGTTACTGGCACACGTGGCTCGACTTTCCTTTATGGTGATCCGGCTGGAACATTGATGTTTCTCCCCTTGACCGCAACAGCGACCGACTGTGATATCGAAAACCTCCATGTCAAAAACCATGTACTACGAGCAGTTGGTTGTATGGCGCGAGGTCACATGAGTGGAGTTCTTTGTCAGCAGTAGAAATGAGGAAATAGAATGACACCAGCCACATTTGCGTGGTTAACTCCCATAAATGCCATTCTCGCTAGAAACGGAGATGCGGTAGTGACAGCAGCAACTTTTAATTGGCTCACGCTCTTGAATGCTTTGGCAAATGTTGGCAATTGGGTTTCGATTTTCCGGTCAGACCATACCAGCTTTGCGCCGGTAATTCCGACAACTACTTCAGCACAGCATCGAATAGAGGCGTTTAGTATAAATGATCTGTACGCTGGACTTGACGCTACGGTTAGCTACAAGGTTAAGAACATAGTTGTAAACATACCAACGCTTGAAGTATGCGATCAGGCGTTGACGTTTACGATAACGTTTGTCGGTATAGCTGTAGCGGACAAGGTTTACACTGTCAATGTTCTAGCCAACGGAATAACTGGTCGCGCAGACCCAGACGAGGAATTGCTGTTGTCGGAGTATCAAGATGTAACAATCGACGCAACGGCAGACGTAGCGCCGGTGAGCGCACCGACGAACGTAAGTGTTCATATAACAACCGAGTACCAGCCCGCGTAAGGAGAAAATAATGAGACCATCATGGATTGCACTGCATAGTCAATTCGGTAAGGAGAATCACGATTCTTTCGATTTCCCCGATGTCGACACCGACATGAAGAAGCGTCGTGTCCATTATGACTATTACGGAGAAATCATAACAAAGACTGTCAAGAAGGAAAAAACAGAAAGCCCTCTCGTTGTCCGTCAGTGGCCGGTAAATGAGATTGGGGCTGCGACTCGTGGTTGGAACGGTTCGCAGGGCGGTCAGAGAGCAATCAACTTCGCTTTTGCAGGAGACGGCAGAGTTGAGTGTCCGTCGGATTCATTGCTAGAAGAGATGGCTCGTTACATCTACGAAGCAATGGAAACCTACGGAATTTCGATAGACCAAGTAAAGCTTCATCGTGATATGCCCGGTGCGTCAACGATTTGTCCCGGCGATGTGTTTGCAACTAAGGCCTGGCCCAAATTGCGGGCGATGATACAGAAGAAATTCGGTATTACAACTGTTTGAAAGGGAGTTCTAAATGTTCAATAGACTAGATGAGTTCTCTAGGTTCGTGAACAGCTCAGTAGATGGGGCTGTGCGCCGAGCGATGAGAAGCAATTCTGGGCAGTTCGATGGAGCGTGGGAATACCACAAAATCACCCCCGGCACTGCCTACACCGTGCCAAATAACTTCGTTTGGGTATCAACCGTGAAGTATGGATCGCAGGCAAACGTTGCTTACGCGCAACGTGCGAATTGCAATGTTGATATAAAGATTGATACCACCCACGCAACGAAATCGTCAAACGCCCTAACTGCGAATGATCTCGACAGTGAGTTCTTTCAAGATGCAGAGCATCCGTTCTACTGGCCGATTCCGCGTTATCTGGCCGGTGGACAACGAGTTCTATTTACGGGCGGAACGGCCTACACCGGCGCATACTTTGTTATGCACGGGTTCAGGCCGATTAAAGACCGCGTGATGCAGAGTGCGAGAATTCCTTATGTTTACGTGATGGGGTGGAACAACATCGCCCAAAGTACCGTCAACATCGATACTTGTGAAATCCTAACCGATACAAAGTTCGTCGTCACTCACGTTATCGCCCTCCAGCGCAACATTAACGCGACCGGCAACTATACGATTGAGACGACCAATATGAGTCTCGACGTCAACATCGTCAATAAGCCCGTTGGCCCGAATACGATAAATACGGCGATGATGTTCGGTTCACCGAGTTTTCCGTTCAAGCTTGATGCGCCTATCACAATCGATGGTGGTAATTCGATTTACGTTACCGGTACTGCTCCAGCTTGGGGCGCAAACAACCGTGACGTATTCCTGTATTTCGTCGGCGTGCAGATCTTGGCTTAACGGGAGGTATTACATAAGGAGGTAGATTATGATTCCATACAGAGATCAACTAGAACAGGTACGAAACAAAACACTCGTTCCGTTTAACGCCTACAATGCAGATGTAGCGGTTGCTGCTGTTCCGCCGAGTGTTGCATGTAATGTATTTGCTTTTGGTGGAACCGAGTATCGCAATGACCGTATGATTCGGATGGTATTGGTTCCGGTTAGTCGAGAATTGTTTGTAAGCAAGATACAGGTTTTCTCGTATCGCGTGAGCGGTGGTGGCGCAGCGGTATCTCCTTTTGTGGACACAGCAACAAACCCCGCAGACAATGAGAATCTCGTCGATGATTTAACGTTGTACCTATGTCAGAATCCAGTTTATGCCACAACGGGAGCAGGGACGTTGGCCGATCCGCTTCGTGTTGCAATTAGCTCGGGACTGCTATCGAGTTTCACTATTCGCTTCAACGACGGATACTTCGTTCCCGAGTTCGACTTCCCTTATTTCCTCAGTGCCAACGATACGATGTATATCTTCATCGACAACACGTTTGCCAATCCTGTTCCGATAGTCTACAATGATTTCAGATTCTACACGCGTGTCACAGGGGTGCTTGGGACAAAGTCACGGGAACGCTAGATGGCCTGCGTTAAAAATCTATTTCGCAAGCGTTGGTCAAAGAAGAATCCAGACGATGAGGATGTCGTCGAGGACGTTTCTCTACACATAGAGAAAGCGCTCGCAGACAAGGGTGGGTTTAGGCCTTCGCAAGAGAAAAAGAAAAGTGGGGGGCGCAAGCTTCCAAGTTCGTTTTCTTACATAGTCAAGGATGTTGACAGTAGTACACGGATACTATATGAACGATATTGTTCAATGGAAACAAGACCGCCGTTTTTCGACGAACGGTTTGAAAGTCAACGTGAGCTGTGGTACGCACCAAGTTATACCATTGCAAAGAATCTCAGAACCAATTTTCTCGACGTTTTAGCTATCCAGATATGGTTCGCATGGAATAAAGCGCTTCTATCGGATCGTCAGGATTCGCTTAAGTATGTTGCTGGATATCAAGACGATCTAATGACGCTCGCTCTTTTCTTTGCAATTCCTGCGGTTCTTTGGCGGAGCAGGACATTCTTGGTTGAGAACAAAGGGATATCCGTGGAAGATGTGTTTGATAAGGTTCAGATGTGGATTGCCCACAAAACTGGTGAGAAGGTTGTCAAGGAAAGCAATATTGGTAACAAGACAACTTATCTTATGGGTAAGAATGCACTCGATGCCTACAATCCCTATCGTAAGGCAAAAAAGGCTGCCGTCAAAGATAGCGAAGAAGAAGATGACGATGACGTGATTGAGGAAGAAGAGGCGCGGGTCAACAGCTTGGGAATCCATGAGAACAGTTTTCATGCGCATATTAGTCGGTATGTTTACGGTGCGGTTAAGACCCTAGTGAAGGCTAGTTCTCGGAATAGGGGATTGGCATCTACGAAAGAGCCATATAATCGCGGGATGGTTTCTTTGGACAAGACAGTCGGCGATTCGGACGGAGAGATGCTTTTTTCCGAGACAATCGCCGGACGAGACGACTACCTGATTGAATACAGTAAACGTGGCGAAAAGCTGATTGACGACATTCTAAAAACACTGATTCGGTTGGTTGATCCCGTTGAATTGTATACAACCACACCAAACAGCGGAATTGCGCTGCGAGATTACATCTTTTATCGATTGTGGTTTGCCGCTAGTTTCGAAGGCGGTTATACAAATCACGAGGTTGAGCTTCTCTATAAATGGGGAACGCGTCCGTGGATGGCATTTGAACTTCGAGAGAATCGTGCGCTAAAGGGGACGATACGCAATGATACGTTTTACACAAACAAAGAACGTGCCGTAAAGTTTCTTACAGCGGATTTCTGGAAGACCGAGGTGATTTATACTTGTGGTAAGTGTAAAATGAACATCGGAATAAATGTTCAGCATTGCGTTGGTTCGAAAGTGCTAAAAACCGAAAATATCTTAACCTACGCAGACAAGTATAGGTTGTATGTTGAGAAAAACTGGTCTATTCCCGTCCAGAAAGATATCCTTGCTCGCGTTAGAATGCGATTGATTGCCCGAATTTACGAGGATGGCCTTCTCCAGCGTCCAGAGCCGAGACGAACGATATCCAAGCATCGTGAAGAAGCCGGATGGATCGAGAAAAAGGATGAGCTAGTTAAAGAGCCGCAAGCGCCAATTCGCCATATTTCGGTTGAGGAATACCTGCGAGACAGGAACGAATGACAAAGTTGCTCGAAGATCTTCAGTCGTTGCTAAACCCGGACGCTGGAGATGAGATTCCGTTAGAGGAGCGTATTCACGCCGAAATAGAGGGAATTCCCGTGGTCGAGGTAGAGAAGCCCACAGAACCGACGTTAGGGCCAGTCGTGGACGACGACGCGGATGAGCCGCAGTACCCGGAACAGCTTCGTCGATATAGGCATGAGCCACGCAAGATACGAGCGCGGCAGGCTGTCTATAAAGAGGGCAAGAACAAGTTCGATCTCAATATTGCCCAGATGCCGGACGATTTCCAGAAGGGCGTTGGTGATTACTTCCGCCACATTATCAACAATCGTGGGTTTTCCAAGTGGACGCTACACGCCTACAAGATTGCGATTGGCTGGTTTCTTGTTTGGGCGTTGAAGAAGCGCGGCGAGAACCCGAATTTCAATCCGTTGGCGATGGAGTTGAGGGACGCCGATAGTTTCAAGTACAACTTAATAGAGGACGAGGTCGTTACGCCACTCTACACCAATAACATAATATTGGCACTCAGGTCGCTGTATTCCTTCTTGTTTATACGTGAATACATCCAGCGCAACGTTTTTGCGCATTTGGAAATTATCAAGGAGCGGATAGCCGAGATGCGCAATCCGCCAACTCGTGGTCAGGTGATGGAGATCATTAATCGGTATGCGGATTCCGACCCAAAGAAAATGATCTTCGCGCTGGCGTTCTTTTCCGGTCTGCGACGCTCCGAATTGGCATCAGTCAAGAGGACTGATTTCACAGGTGAGAAGGTGGGCGACCGCGAGATAATTTACGTTAAGGTTTTTGGCAAGGGTAACAAGGAACGGACAGTTCTTGTTTATGATCAAGAGGGCGTTGTTCTGCTTGATAGATTACTGAAGGCCAACGAAGCGCCAGATACCGAACTACTTGTTGGTTACCACGTTGATTACATTTCACATGTGGTTGAAAAAGAATCCGGCATACCAGACGGAGAAAAGAGATTTACAACGCACTCGATGCGTCATGCGTATGCAACCGCCTTGCGCAATTTGGGCGTTCCCATTGATGTGATTGCACGTTTCTTGGGTCACTCAAACTTGACGACGACACAGATTTATATGCACATGAGGACTGAGGATGCGACAAAAGAGGTTTTGTCGAAACTGTAGAAAGGCTGTGATGCAGAAATTCGTTGCGCTATTTAAGTCCCATTGGATAATTGTCGTTGCGATATTTATGCTTGGTGTCAATTGGGCAACAATGAAAAGCAATATTGCGCTCAACTTTAGACAATTTGAAGATATTGCCAAAGACAATGATCGAGATCGTGGTGCAATCAACGTAAAGCTGGATACGGTGGCATCAAGAATTACCATGCTCGACGGCAAGATCAGCTTGCTAAGCGAGCGTGTAGCTTCTCTTGAGGGTTCGATGAGTAGTATTCAGGCAATGTTATACAAGAGAACAAGTATGTTTGGGTGTCCAATCGATACAGTATCTTACAGAGGAGGATTCAATGTTTTCTGAGGGCGGTCTCTCAAAGTTGCTTGCCGCTGCTGATGATTTGTCGGGGAGTGTTTACTATTTCTACCAAGACTCGTCTACATCCGAGAAAGCTGCCATCAAGCGTGTAGTTCGTGACATTGAGGTATGGAAAAACTGGTGGGTTGGCTCGGAAGAAGCAGCGACAATAATGGGTGATTACAACGCGTGGGCGAGCAATCCGGCGAATCGTTTAAATATTCCAAGTTGGGTTTTACCGTACCATTGGGTTTTCAAGACGAAGTTTCGGACTTACGGGTCACGACTCAAGCGGTTGAATGAGGTGGCCGCGCTTCTGAAGCAATTTAGGGGTTACTTTGAGTGGGGAATGGGATTGCTTGGCACGGACATACCAGCATACCAAACCCTGTATGCGCAATTTGTAAACTACAATCCTGCTGAACCGGAAAAACCCGGTGTCCAGAAGTCGCTAGAAGAGGCTTGGGGTAAGTTTTCTCCAATTCTCAAGTGGGGCGCGATTGGCCTCGCGGTGATAATTGCGCTGAGCGGGATTACGAAGAAAAAGTGATGAAAGATGCGAAGAGCTTAATTTCTTGGGCAATCGCAGCAGCAATAGCCCTGTTTCTGCCCAGAGATAGGAAGTAACATGTATCTATCGATGACCCCAGAGCAGCAGACAGTGTACGATGAAACTGGTATGTTGCCAGAGATCGTTGTAACTCCATATAACGCGGGACAGAATGCCGTAGTTACACAGTGGAACGGTTCGTCGGGAACGCCCAAGTGGGTTTATTACTCACTAATCGGGATTGGTCTTTTGATTCTGGTGGTGAAGAAGTGATTTTCAGCAAGATCTGTAAGTGGATTCTCCTTGTTCTAAAGGAGACCATATTCTTTATCGTTCTTGCTGGTCTTGTGTGGTTTGGCTATGTTTTGATTCGCAGCCGGTGTCAGAAAGTCACGCCGGTTTTGTTACCTGCCACACAGGAGTCAACGCAGGTAACAACTCCTGTGTTTGGTAATCCTGAAGGCCATACGACGATCAAGATACCGATACGTCGTCCACACGCGGATACAACGAAGCCGCGTCCACCGGATGACACCATTTACGTTGACATCGATCAGGATATTCACGGGAAGATAGTGGTTACACCCGAATCGCTGGTCGGGCGCGTTTCAATTCGTCGCTCCCGACCAGCCTTGGTACGCTTCAAACCGGGTGTTTCTGTCTATGTAGGCCTTGATAGTATTCCACCTGGTCTAACTGCCGGACTTGCGGCAGATATGATAGAGGTCTGGAAATTCAGCTTCGGAGCAAACGCGGGGGTACGCAATATTGGGTCAACAATGAAATTCGATACTGGTTTTCACGCTACGTTCAATATCAACAAACATATCGGAGTGTCTGTTGCACGAACGTGGGAGGTTTTCAGTAAGGATACAAATCCGAAATGGGCAGTAGGTGTCAATCTAAAGTTGATTGGAGGATAGTGTGAAGAAATTTAAGGCTTACCTGATCTCTCACGCGACAAGGAAACGAAATATCAGGGGCAGGTCTAGAGAGGTTTACATACTTAGTTCGAAGATGATGACGATGGAAGAATTGAGGAGGGAAAATGCACGGTTTGAAACAACGAAACCAGATATGCAGTGGGGTGGTTCTCGGTTTTGGTGGGCAAACGAGGGAGATTTGATAGATTTGGATCGGGGAGGAATAAAGTTGATTGATTTTCGTCCGAAGTAAAAAGGAGCATCTCATGACCAAGTTTTACATAATGATTGCTGCGTTGGTCTCGTTTGCCTCGCTTGCAATCTTCGGCAAAATGGACTGGACTGCTGTTGGCGCGATAACCGCGATGTCGGTTGCATATTTCGCATCAAAGTGGGCAGACCACAAGCATCCCCCCAATACCGTCACCGGCATTTTTGGCATTAGCACAAAGCTGATTGCAACGTTGTTTGGTATTGCGCTTGAGGCCGTCCTCGCCATTCTCGGTAAGTTAACACCCGAATTTGCAGTTGGCATCACTACTGTAGTTGGTGGCTACTGCAACTTTAGATATCAAGACCATAAGTGGGCGGGCAACACAGTGGATCGGTCGGTGGTGTAAGAGGAAATGAAGCAAATCCAGATTGGCATCGCGCTCGTTGGCGCGGCTCTAGCCGTTTTGGGCTATTTTGATAACAAGTCGAACATGTCAAAGACGATTGCGCATCTGTCGCGTGTAGTTCTCGAATTACAGCGAGCCGAGGATGCTCGAATCTTCGATGCCAAGGTGGATTCTGCGGTTGCTGCACAGTCGGGCGGTGAGAAATCTCTTCGCGCTGGTCGCCGCCCGACACGGAGTGATATTGCACGGAAGATTGTCAAAGATGATAGCCTGCGCGTTGCGCTAGTGGGCGAAAAACAATTTCAGCGAGATATTGAACAGGTTCAGAAATATGCAAAACCGAGGACAACAAAATGAAAAGACTGATAATTGCCGTAATTCTTCTCTTGGGAGTTGCGTCCGCTGCGTACAAGTATTCTCCGGGTTATGCAAGTAGAATATACATTTGGGCAGGGAGTGATTCAGCGCCGGGTAGACCGACCGGAGTGTTGCGGGATACGAGTCACTATCCACTCAACGGCTACCTATCGTTGTTTTGTAACGACACGACAAACTCGATCCGGGCGTGGATGTCGCCGACCGACACGACACCGTACTTGCGTTTTGTTACTGATTCGGGCGACACGACGCTCATCACGGCCAACAGCGTTTATACGAACGGGGTATTAAACGCCTCCCTCCTCCAAGGCAAAGACACGACCGCGCTGTTCGACGCCAAGACGTTGCAGGGGAAGGATACGCTTGGGATATGGATTCACGCGGGCACGGATTCGACGGGCCGCATGGTCGCGGATAGCGGTAAGTTCAATCGTCTTGTCGTCTCGGATGCAAGCGTGGTTGACACTGGTCGAATGGTCGCCATCACGTCTGTTCAGAACATCGCTACGCCGACATTCTACGGCGCGGGGCTGAACGACATCACGGTGCAGGGATTCTATGCGGGGCATCTCACGGCTGATACCTTCTTTGTCAAGTGCTACTACGCGGGCGCGACGGATACGATGCAGTGGAAGCGGGCGCGGAGCGGGACGTATGCTAAGATTGCCGCGCAGACAGCATTGAAACACATGGCTGTCGGCTGCTCTCTAAGGTTCGCTGCAATCACGGGTCATACCGTCAATGACTCGTGGCGGATTCCCATGACGGCGACTTGCCCGATTGACGTGAAGTTTCCGAGCGGGCTGAACGCGCTTAAGATATTCCCGGACGGTGCTTCACAAATCGGTATGGGGGCGAGCGCAACCGGCCTCTATGCAAGCGCAACCGGCCTCTATGCAAGCGCGACTGGCGGTAGTGCAAATGCAATTGGCTCTAGTGCGAGTGCAACTGGTTCTCCATCGGTCGCAATTGGCTCTAGTGCGAGTGCAACTGGTTCTCCATCGGTCGCAATTGGCTCTAGTGCGAGTGCGAGCAATTCCTACGCAACCGCAAACGGCCCCCTCACAAGTGTAAGTGGTTATGGTGCGACTGCAACTGGGACTTGGGCGGCTGCAAGTGGTAGTTATGCAACCGCAAGCGGCTACTACGCAAGCGCAGGAGGTGAAGGAGCAGTGGCAAGCGGCTACAGTGCAGCAGCAGGCGGCTATGGCGCAATTGCAACCGGCAGTTATGCAAGTGCTCCCGGCAGTTATGCGAATGCAAGCGGCTACTACGCAAGCGCAGGAGGTGTCGGCGCGAGCGCAAGCGGCTTCTATGCCATAGATTCGGCTAATCGCGGGACAGCGGTCGGCGAATCCATCGCAGTCCGTGCTGCCGATACTCTGGCGCAAATCTACGGTGCGGGTGAGGGTAGCTTTTTGCGGAGTTCCGGCAAGCGCACGCAGACGTTTGGGATTGGCGGCAAGAACTTCGTCACCTATTCGAGTCCCGGAGCGGTAGCGGATTCCCTTGTCGTTCAATCGGGCGTTGACCTGATTGTGCACGCACCGGCCAAGATTGACTCGTCCCTGACTGTAGCCCGCCTCATCGTGGGCGATACCGTGTTGATTCGCACGGCAGGCGCGGCGTTCGCTGCTACCAAGCGATTCGAGACCTACGCTGACTCTTGCGCAGGCGTGGACTCGATACAACTGACCGCCTTGAACGCCTCGGGCGCACGGGCGCGAGTGATAACCCTGCGCGATTCCGTGTTCGTGAAGGATGGCGCAACAGTAGTCAGGATACTGTCAACAGCCGGGAAGTGGTGCGACCTTGAATACCTCGGCGCACCGTGTAGCCGTTGGCAGGTCTTTGGCTCGAACTGATAGGAGAAATCATGCCTCTAACAATACAGGAAGTTCTCGCCCGCACTCAGGCGAAAGTCG
>Ga0180732_1002300_pt1 | contig 10346 bp, 14 predicted proteins | sample KR11_01MetaG_FD_148674 | JGI IMG/M metagenome (GOLD analysis project Ga0180732, IMG submission 148674) | Groundwater microbial communities from the Olkiluoto Island deep subsurface site, Finland - KR11_0.1 MetaG | ecosystem: Environmental > Aquatic > Deep subsurface > Groundwater | place...
TATACTTATAGCGTCTCAAGTTGATTATCTTGTAATGGTCGGATTGGATATTTGGAGATACGCTAAGATTTTCAAACAGATAGTTGAAATCAGAAAACAAAAGAAATTCTGTTGGATAGCAATCTTCTCTTACGATATTCACGGCATACGAAAAGATTGGATGGCTTGGATGAATTGTCTCGACATACCATGTGTTTATTCTCAGTATGGTTATGACATGCTTAAAGACCATGTTCCGAATCTTCAATACTTTAGACCTCCAATGTGGTCAGGCGATGTAGTTTACGAACAGTACGATACAGAAAAAAGAGCAGAAGTAAGACATCAATATTTTAAAGAAGTTTCAGACTCACAGTTTATTATAGGCTGTATCGCTAAGAATCAAATACGAAAAGACATTCCAAAACTTATTCGAGCTTATCTTCTTGCCAAGAAAGAAAACCCAAACCTTATTTTATACTTACACACTGATCTTGAAAAAGGCTCATATAATTTAAAGCAGATGGCGTTAGACATGGGCGCTACAACAGGTGATATAGTAGCCAAGAGTTCAGTTATTTACTCTGAAAAACAGATGGTTGACGTTTACAATTCGATTGACTGTCTTGTTAATTGCTCTGCTCAAGAAGGATTAAGCTGGACAGTCTTACAGGCTATGGCTTGTGGAACTCCTGTGATAGCATCCAGAACAACATCTCAAACAGAGCTGGTAGAAGGTGCAGGGACTCTTGTAGTATTAAAAGAAACACTATATATACCAGTCATCACACAAAGCGGGGAGTCACATATAGAATCTTATTCTTGCAGTGCTGAAGATATAAAACAGGCGATACTCGATGTTTCTAAAAATCCTGAACTGCAAAATAAAATGAAAGAAGCCGGTTTAATCCGAAGTAAGGAATGGCTTGAAGGTGTATCTAATATCAATAAATTGGTTGAATCTTTTGAACCAGTTAAATCAAGACCCAAAATAGAGAAAGTTCTATTTGCGCAGCATTCATCAGCCGGTGATGTTTTAATGACAACCCAATGCTTTAAGGGGATTAAAGAACGTCATCCAAACATGAAATTAGTTTACATGACACAGCCTCAATACCAAGATATCATAAGAGGCAATCCTTATATTGATGAGATTATAGATTGGGATGGAAATAAATTAAATGATTATGTGCTTAAATATAATCCACATGGCGAAAAGATATTGCCTGGTGGGTGGAATAATTTAGATACAAAACTTTATGAAATGTATCCATATTTTTGTAAAGTTGAAGCAGATGAGATATTTATCGAGCAAACAAAACCTGAAATTAAACTACCAAATGACTTTGTGGTTATTCAAACAGCAGGTGGTCAAAAAGAATACAGAACATATAAACATATGGATGCGGTTATCGACATGCTCAATTTACCTACTATACAATTAGGTGATTTATCTGATTTGTCTGTAAACGTTGATTTGGACTTGAGAGGAAAGCTTAGTTTTAGAGAATCAGCTTATGTGGTAAGTAAGGCTAAAGGGGCTGTGGTAATTGATAGTTTTATGAGCCATCTTTGTGGTGCTATTGGAATTCCAACAGTTGTATTATACGGCCCAGCACCAGCAAGGATTGTAGGGCCTAAAATGCAAGGGAATCAATCTAATCTTATAAATCTTGAATCAAATAAATTGGAAGTATGTAAAATATTATCAAATTGTTGGGGACAACCAGGTAAAAATAAATGTTTAGAGCCATGTATAAATTCTATAAATCCATTTGATGTTTATGAAGCATTAACTTCGCTGATAGGATAGTTATGATTATTGGAATGAAATCGTTAAATGAAGAAAAATCAATTAATCTCGTGATTGGAGATATACACGAAGAAACATGGGTTGATAAAATAATAGTAATAGATGGTGATAGTTCTGACGATACAGTTATTGAGTTAAAGAAATTTGATAAAGTAAAAATGTATTCTCATAAATGGGAAAAATGGTATCATAACCAGGAATGCTCACAGTCAAATATTTTACTCAGTTATATTTCAAATGGAGAGATTGTATTTCTTTTAGATTTTGATGAAAGAATAAGCCCTGAATTAAAACAATTACTAAGCGAAATAAATAAAAAAGGAATGCCAACCGATTGCGCCAGCGTTTCAAGAAAATCTTATGAACTTATGCGATATCCAAATTCACCGTATGCAATGAAAGATAAAACTGGATGGTGGAGAACATCAAAAGCTTATGGACAATATCCTGATTATCAACTTAGAGTTATCAAGAAAAAAGTTGGGATGCATTGGATAAATTCACCGCATCATTCTTTATTCGGTGCTGGTTCATTATTTACCCATACCAATTTAGACGCAGATATTATTCATTATCATGGCAAAGAAGATGAAAGAAATAGATTCAATATAGAAAGACAATGGGCAAGGAACCAATCAAGACGAAAAGAATTAGGACTTATATGTGATGTGTTTGAAGCTGATCTTAGTCCAGAAATGATTCAATATGGAAACCCTAAATTTTGGAAGGAGAACTAAATGCAAAAAATAAAAGAGGAAATGAAAGTAAAAATCAACAAGCTTGATAGACTGCTTTACGGTGATTCTGCCCCAGGTGGTATAACCGATGAGGATTTTGATGCTATTAAAAAAGGAATAGACGAAGTTAAACCTAAAGTTTTTATAGAAATCGGTGCTGGGAGATCAACTCGGTTGGTTTTTGAATATCTGTGTAAGAAATATCCTTCCTGTGTTTTTTATACGATTGATCCTATTATACGATTTTTGGAAAAAGCTGGACAAGATTTTGAAACACATAAGAATTTTAATAGTTTATTAGGATTAAGCGTTAAAAAAGAAGATTTGGTTTCACCTGCTCTTGAAGAATTTGGCACATATTCAGGGGACGAAAATATTCTGGTTGATTTATTAGAAAGTAAATTTAAAAACAGAAAAGTCGATATGATGTTTATTGATTCAAGAGAGGGATCTGCTGTGGCTGAATTTAAAGCTATTGAAAAATATTTATCTGCAAAAGCAATAGTCTTTTGCCATGATGTTCTTAATGGTGGAACAGGCCATGAACTACAAGAATATTTAAAAGACAAGCCATATAAATGCACTATTGAGCCAAGTTCCGTTGGAACGCTGAGAGTTGAAAAAATATGAGTCATTTTTTACAAAATCATTGGAACGATATCCAACCAGATATTCCAGAAGGATATACTACACACGATATTGTAGCGGAGGGCTTTTTATTCCCATGGAACCACGATAATGCTAACATGGATATGATTCAGAAAGCCTTAAAAATATTAAAGCCAAAAATTGTAATAGAACTTGGCACGTTTGAAGGATTCGGTTCTGAAAAAATAGCTACTACAATGAGTGAATATAGTTTTATTCAATCCAAATTTTATACTTTCGATGTTGGTGAAAGACCATTTAATAGTCTTGGGCCAACATACGGAGTGCCGGAAACAGAAAAAACTGTAGATTGGCAAAACATAAAAGGCTGGGAATCTTGGGGCAAGGTAATAGAAGCGAGAAAAAAGAGACTTGGTGCTGATTATCCCAATGTTAAAGTCGAGTTTATTCCAGGGCTTACTTCTGATTCTTTACCAGCTACAATGCCAAGAATAAGTAAGTTTGATTTTTGCTATCAGGATACAGTGCATCATCCAACTCAAGTGATAGAAGAATGGAAACTATTCAGAGACTATACACATGAAGGAAGTATTGTTGTTTTTGATGATATAATAGAGGGGCATGATTTTATAGATTGGTTTGCTGAAAATGAAAGAGATTGGATATTTAAACACACTACTATCGGACATCAACAATTATGGACGGAAAAGATAGCATAGAAGGCAAAAACATTCTAATTACAGGCGGTAAGGGATTCTTAGGGTCTTATTTGACCAAGTATTTTTTAGAACTTGGAGCGAATTCAATTATTATCCCTACGACAAACATTAAAAATATTACCACATTTGATCTTTTAAACATCGATTCAAATCGAGTCCACATAATCAAAGGCGATATTAGGGATTATGAATTTTTACGATTATTATTTAACGAATATGAACCAAATATAGTTATTCATTTGGCTGCATTATCAGAAGTCAGAAAATGCCAGAAAGATGCCAAATTAGCATTAGATATTAATCTACATGGAACTATTTCTTTATTGGAAGTTATTAGATTATATAGTCAACCAGAAGTTGTTATTATAGCAAGTTCAGACAAGGCTTATGGTAAAGGAGATTTGCCATACAAAGAAGATCAAGCATTACAAGGAAAAGGTATATATGAGGTTTCTAAGTCATGCACTGATCTGATTGCCAGGGCATACGCAAAAAATTATGAATTACCAATAGTAGTTACGAGATGTTGCAACCTGTACGGTGGTGGAGACCTGAATTTTTCAAGGATAATCCCTAATACTATCAGGCAATTATTAAGAAACAAGCAACCTCTGATTTGGGTAGGAAGTGAATCTGCAAAACGAGAATTTTTATATGTAGAGGATGCAGTTATCGCATATCAATTATTAATTGAAAACATTAGCATAGCCAAGGGGAAAGCTTACAATATAGGTAGTGGAGACGTTATTTCGATAGGTGATTTGGTTGATTTAATAATTGCAAAATTTATAACAAATATAAAACCAGAATATAAAACAAAAGACTTCCCTGAGATTATTGATCAATATTTGAATTCAGAAAAAATAAAAACAGAAATAGGATGGGAGTCTATTACTGATTTTGCAACAGGCTTATCAAAAACGATAGATTTTTATAAATTGAATAAATCGAGGTTATTATGAAATATCTTTGTTTAAATTGTGGCCGTTACTTTACGATGGAGCATCCATTAGTTTCTTTTGAAACAATTTGTCCATATTGCAAAGATTCCTATTTTGTTGACAATGTTGTTCCTGAAATTCCACCTGACATTGCGGATGCTGTTAAAATTGATTTTCCATGTGGACACAGTATAGTGTCTGACATGGTAAAGGATATTGTAGCTTGTCCTGTATGTGGTATTCCAGCCAGTTTCACAGAAGGAATGAGCCTGAAAGAATGGCAAAACAACGAGATTGAAAGGAGAATTTAGGCATGAAATTATGTTACATCGGATATGCTCATCCGCTGGGAGAGACAAGTTATTACGGCGCTGAACGAATCATTTGGTATCTTATGCAAGAGATGATGAAGATGGGACATACATGCACTTTATTCTCAGTTAAAGGATGTAGAGTTCCTGGTGTAGAGTTTGTCGAAATGCCAAAGCCATGGGATGATACTAAAGATATTTATTATGAAGCCATAGAAGCGAAAGAAGCTGAAAACGGGTTTCCATTCGATATGATACACAGCTTTCAGGCATCTGGTTGTATTGACCCAAGACTCAGAGAAAAGACTTATTGTTTGTATCCATTCATGGGATTTAGACCTTTTCAGGAGAATCTTATAGCGTATTCAAAACGTATGAACGAAGTACATAATAATAAAGGCACATTGATTTACCCAGGATTGCCTGATACTGGATTACCTATTGAAGACCCGTCAGATTATCTCGCATGGGTAGGTCGAATAGACGCCGGTAAAGATCCAGCCATAGCAATAGAGGTTGCCAAAAGAGCAGGCGTTAGAATCGTTCTTATGGGGCCTTCCTATCATTACCCATACTTCCATGATCACATCTGGAAGCATATAGACGGAGATAGGGTGATATGGCTCAGGGGAGTTGATGACGAGATAAAGTACAAAGTGCTTAGAAAGGCAAAAGGATTGCTCCAAACTAATTGGTCTGCTTACCATGAAATGTTTGGCATAACCATGATAGAAGCGTTATCATGTGGAGTACCTGTCATTGGATGGGGGCATAAAACCCAACCATCAGCAGTCAACTTTCAAGGCGGAGAAATTATAGAACATGGACAGCATGGGTTCATCAATGAATATGACGATTACTCTGACGCATCAAAGGAAGCCTCAATTAATCGAGCGGTTGAATACGTTAATCAGTTGGATAATATTGACAGAACTAAATGCAATAAATTATTCAAAGATAGATTCACAGCACTGGAAATGGCAGAAAAACACTTGAAATATTACCAAATCATTAAGGAAAGGGGTAGCGTTTATGACGTTACTAACGAGATATGCTGACAGTTGAAGAAGTGAACAAGACTGTACGGATTGGTTTTGAGAAGAATGTATCATATGTAAATCAATATCTTGAAGGCGTTGGTCTTGATATGGGATGTGGGAGCTGTCCATTGATGAAGCCAAATTGTCTGCATTTTGATATTTCACCTCAACCAGTTGCAGTAGATCAGGTTGGTAAGGATTTTATTCATGCAGACACGACTGGACAACTGCCAATGGTAGTTGATAATTACGCAGACTATATTTTTTCGTCTCACATGATTGAAGACCTGCCTACCAAGGATGCTATTGTAAAATGTCTTCTAAGATGGGCTGCTTATTTAAAGATTGGTGGTTTTATTGTTCTCCTTTGTCCAGATATGACTGGTGGAAGATATCCAACAGTAGAAGAGGGTGGGAACTGTTCTCACAAGATAAACGTAGGACGCAAACTTTTTGAATCAATGGATTTAGAAGGATTATCTCTGGTTCAAATTGATACCATTCCCCACGACACGAGCGAAACAATAGACATAGTATTCCTAAAGGAAACGAGTATTGAAATTTTTGATGGAATATCTTGAAGACTAAGAGCATAGTATGAAACCAGCAATTACATTAATTTTTCCAAATAGTCCTTTTTTAATTGATACTGGAGTGTTTCCTCCACTTGGAATATTATATCTATCATCATTCTTAAAACAACACGACATCGCTGTTCAATGTTTAGACATGGGAGCCGGTCATACAAAAGATATGGCAGAAAGCGACACGATAGGTATTTCTATAACGACGCCACAAAAAGAAGAAGCCTTTAATCTTGCACATTATTATAAAAAACAAGGTAAAAGACTTATTGCAGGTGGCGCTCATGCAACACACATGCCAAATGAATGTTTTGATGCAGGTTTTGATTTCGTAGTAAATGGTTACGGCGAGCATAAATTGCTTAATATTCTAAATGATAATGGATATCATAAAAAACCTAATATTAATGAAATACCATTTCCAGATAGAGATGCACTACCAATTAAAGACTATAAATATTTTATAAATGGACGGGCTACCACTCCAATAATGACTTCGAGAGGATGTTTTGGTGCATGTAGTTTTTGTGCAAAAATAGATAAAACATTTAAAATGCAAAATGCTGATAGAACCGTTGATGAGATATTACATATAAACAAAAAATATGGCTTTGATGCTTTTATGATTTATGATGATGTTTTTATTGCTAAAAAATCAAGATTTAGAAATATATCGGAAAGATTAAAAGATAAGAATTTTCTTTTCCGCTGTTTTGCCAGAACTAATTTAATAGATGATGAAATATGTGAATTAATGAATCAAATGGGTATAGTCGAAGTTGGTCTTGGAGCAGAAAGTGGTTCTGATACTATTTTAAAAAATAATATGAAAGGGACTACTGTAGAAACAAATACGATAGCAGTAAAAATGTTACAGAAACATGGAATTCGTGCAAAGACATTTATTATTATAGGACTTCCTGGAGAATCAAAAGAAACTTTATATGAAACCGAACGATGGATAAATGAAACAAAACCAGATGATGTTGACTTTACTATTTTTCAGCCAATGCCAGGATCAGATATTTTTAAAAACACCAATAAATATGACATTATTTTTAATTACAACGGTAATCCAAGTTGGTATAAAGGAACACCTGGTAAATATAATTGTAATATATCTACCAGCTCATTAACATCTAAAGAATTATTATATTATCGTGATCATTTTGAGGAAAAATATAAAAACCAAGAATTGTTGCGGTGAATTACGAGGGGTAAGGGTAGGGGCAATGGCAGAAGTGCCGCCAGAATTGATCTGGTTGCGTCTCTCTGTAAAAGCAATAGAATAAAGGGTTTACAGAAGAATGTTAACTTTATATGTTTTATCATGCGATAAACCAGAATTACACAAGCCCGAACAGGCGATTGAATCGTTTGGTGATATCATATGTGTCTATTGTAAAATGACTCATAGGAATATCCGAAGTGAGATAAAAATAAATCCGATAACAACAAAATGGTATGGATATATCTTCTCGGATGAGATACTTGAAGAAGATGCAATGAACGCCTTACCGATATATTTAGAGCAAGGTGAATTTGAAAGTCTAATTATGATGAAGAAAGAAATAATCGAAGGAGTCCCAAGAATAACTCAGGCTCCAAGAATATTTCATAAATCGGTTAAATTACAGGATGATGCTTTTTTACCAGAAGGTGAATGTAAATTTGAACGTATGTTGGATGGATGGATAATCCCTAATGTTGAAAATAACGTTAAATTATAGAGAACTAAAAAGAATCCAAACAGCTCTTCAAAATATAAAGTTAGAAGCTAAGAGACAGTTAGTTTCTGCTGGTGGATCTTTTAATCGACTTTGTGCAATAGATTATAATCAACTTTTACTAAAGAACATATTTTCAAGAACATCTCCATCTCCGGCATATACAGAGAAATACGCCAAGTGGAAAAAGAAAAAGTCATTAATGGGCTATCCATCCCCCTGGAGACTTTCAGGAGACCTTGTACATGCACTTGGAATATTTAGAAGTGATATAGGATGGGCAAGCGGCTTACAGGCTAAAATATTCAGTAGCGGACGATTAAAAGGACAGCGAGAAATAGCTACATACGCAAAGGCAGAAGAGAAACGAAGGCCGATATTTAAACCGACTGCAACTGAATACGAAGTGAGTGGCACAAGACAAACTCGTGTAAACGAATTATTACAGAAAGTTTCAGCGCAATGGAGATAACGTGAAAGTAATAGATATTCAGCCCAAAGACATTCAGGTTCTAATCGAACTAAGCATAACAGAAATAGACGAATTATCTTTGGCTTTAAGCAAGAGCAAGGTAGTGTGTAGCAAAGAAGAAGAAAAGACTATAAAAATAACACTTGACAGTTTTTTTAATATGATTGGAGACGTACTTTCGGGATTAAAAGATGATAAAAAAATATCTTGATTTAATAGATCTGAAATATATGGAAGCTAAGAAATCTCGCATCTCACGATTTAGTACAGAGTGGGGAATCTGGTCGAGAGAAATGAATATTGAAACACAAAAGCTGATTAAAGAGAATCATCCACAGAGCTTAGAATTGAAATATGTCTTTATATATTGGGTAAACATATCTCAGCTTTTAGAACTTTATCATAAAAGTAAACTTGGTATGCTTGGATTAAAGAAGAAAATAGAAAAAGAAAGTAAGTCTCTTCGGAAAGAGATATTAAATAGCAAACTGATCGACATAACAGAAAAAAGTATGAAAGAAACACTTTTAAAGGGGGTTATTAAAAAGAAATGAGTATAGATCCAAGCGCAAGGGAAGCAAATATTCGAGATTCGATAAAAAAGTTTCTCATCGACAACTTCTATACAACTGAATCTATTGCTCTATCTTTTGATAAAGTCCTAAGCACCCCAAACATTCAAGGCATAGCAGTTGATAGATGGATAGGTATTAAGTTTGGAACTATGTCAATGGATGCTCTTTCATCTTTAACGTTAGACTTATTTCTTTGTACACGTAAAGACCCAGAGTATTTCAGGCTTGCTCAATTAAGAGACACTGTATTTGATTATTTAACAGACAATACGCAGACCGATGGTATGGCAAGAATACCTCTATATCGAAGCTATGCAACGCAGGCTTGGACTTTATTAGCTGGAGGGTTCGTCGTTCAGGATATTATAGAAGGTGCTCAATACGAGTTGGAAGATTTAACCAAAGTAAAACAATTGACCTGCATTTTAAGATGGGGAGCAAAAATATGACCGAGGATAAAAAGAACTTTGTATATTGTGAAAAGTGTGGTAGGATACTGATTGAACGACTCCCCAATGGTTTATGGAAGTTTGCTTTTGGTAAAAGCAAAGAGAATCACGGAAAGAAAAAGACACCACCAGTTGAAATGCTTATACACGGTGATATAAAAATGAAATGCTTTAGAAATACATGCGAACATTGGACAATTTTAACGCATATTCCATTTCCAATTATGGATTATGATGAAGCAATGGAGATAATTAAATGAAAACCACAATACCTATAATAGTGCCTGATTTTTTAATTAATACACGAATAAGTCATTGTTTATCTACAAATTGTAAATTTAGTGGAATACAAGAATATCAAGAAGCAACATGTAGATTAAAACAAGTTCA
>Ga0180732_1002301_pt1 | contig 10343 bp, 7 predicted proteins | sample KR11_01MetaG_FD_148674 | JGI IMG/M metagenome (GOLD analysis project Ga0180732, IMG submission 148674) | Groundwater microbial communities from the Olkiluoto Island deep subsurface site, Finland - KR11_0.1 MetaG | ecosystem: Environmental > Aquatic > Deep subsurface > Groundwater | place...
TCTATTGTAAGAAATAACTTTTACATAATATGTTTGACCTGGCAATGTTCCCAATACTTCTATGTCTGAATTTGTAGTAACGCCTGCTCGATACAGCCACCAATTACTATTATCCATAGATAGATAAATATTTGCATAGCTAAAAACCATATCATTTTGTGGAATATTAAATGAAATATAAAAACCAGGCTTATTGGACATTTCGGTTAAAGCTAAATCTGTAACAATTCCTGGCACATCTGAAGGGGCTGGGAGCGTGGTATATTTTGGGTCTGGTAAATATACACCAGTTGTGTCAATATATTTATTGGCTGATTCTTCTGCTAATATAAGAGAGCATTTATTATCTTCTTTGCGCTTTATTAAAACCACTTTAAACGGTTTAGAATCGACTGTGCTTGCGCCATATGTAAAAATACTATCTACAGGTGGCGTAGAGGTAAAAGTGCCACTTATATTTAGTGTTCTATTGTTATTGGTAATCGAAGTTACTGTTTTGGTTTCAAGCGTGCCATCTGATAATATTACCCTTGTCACATAGGCGGATGTATATGTTACATCTATATTGGTGGTAATAGAAGATGAGGTCGCAGATATTATTCTGCCACCAACCCCCCATCCAAGGCTATCACTTTGAAACTGTACCGCATCGCCAGGCAGGCAATGCAGAGAATCCATATCGCAATCAAATTCTACAAGCTTGGTAATATATTTTCTGCAATTAAGATAATATCTGCCATCTCTTAAAACTTGCGAAAGATTAGTGCATCCCTCGGCATTCATTGTCTCTTTACGAACAGGCTTTATATCAGTCCATTCATCTTCATCAACTATTTCTATGGTAGAAAGTTTATAATCTCTTTCGGTATCAGCATATTGAACACCAAGAAAGTTAGGAATTTTTGAAGCAGGTAAGTATGTTGTTTTCACAGATTTGGGTACAATATTACTCATATTGAAAATCTGCACAGGGGTTCTTGCTCTATCTATAACAATTTTATAATTATCGCTTATCCATACAAACATAGCTCTAAAATTACGAGCCAGTGTCATTAATGCACTTGGTATTGCAGTAAATTTTGCAATAGCCATATTAAGCTGGAATCTATGTTCTGTACCACTGTTTAAATTATCTACAAGATCCCAACAATGCTTTGCCTCTGTAGCGGCAGTTGTTGTGTCAAAATTTGTCGAAGATATATATTCTCCTGCCCCATATCTTTTATTTAATACAAAATCTCTTGAACACCATACTGGATTTTTTGTCCATTGAGTTACAAGATTGCCAGTATCGGTGCATACTTCATTATCAGCAGTTCTTTTATATGCTCCAAGCCCATCATGCCAATAACAATCTTCATAGGTTTGCGTAACGCTTAATATCTGTAGGGCTGGCACTTCTACGGTTCTGCCTCTGAGCAATGTCAATATATTTGGTGTCGAACCATTTAATTGTTCAGTAGCCCTGATTTTTAATGCCAGTAATACAGAATTTCTATAAGCAATATTCTCATAAGTAGTTTCTGTTACAGCATTAAGATATAAATCACCACCTACTTTAAAAGATGTATAATCGGGCGATAATCTTGAAATTTGTATGTCATAATTAGCAGCAGTTAAATTACTGATTTGTTTATATTCATATACAGTAGTTTTAGATGCTCCAGAAAAACTATACGTTCCGCCATCTGTCCATGCTGGTGCGCCAACTACCTGGTATTCTATTTTATATTGGATTGATTTTTCTATAATATTTCCGGCATTATCCTGTTCAAATAATTGCGGAGAAGTTAATTGTACTACAAAATCTTCTATATTATTGCCGGTCATTGTATATGTAACAGGCTTGCCATAAGCTATTTTTCTGCCATCAGAATAACTCGTACTGGTGGTATGAAAACCATCTATAACGCTTTGGTGTCTTGTGCCAAGTCTGTAATCCCATTCAACGCCATCAAAACTGCTATAAGTCTGGCCATTGATTAAGATATAAGGAGTCTCGTTATTGCTTGAACAAACATCTATTTCATCTGCTCTCATTATGCCTTGAACAGGCCCTTCACCAAGATTGATAAGCATGTGTAAATAGATGTATGTACCATCAGATGATATATACTGCATGATAAGTGCGCCACCTATCAGGAATTCACCGTATGTAACTCCTACAGGGCCATCTGGCTGTGTTACAAGCATTGGGCCGTCCCAACCATAAGCAGGGCTGTCAGACATCATATCGCCAGCACTGTATAGTGGTAACTTTGGGGCAGAAGGTTTATATACAAAAGAATCTACGATTGAACCAACAGCGAAACCTATCAATGCACCTTGGGCAACATATGCAGCAAATGCCCATCCTGTTAATGCCCATCCACCGAATGCAAATAAGGCAATACCCACAACCATCCCAACTATAGCCCATATTCTGCCCTTGCCAATCTGTGGCACAATTCGTATATTATCAGATGGCAAAATAACAAAGAAATTCCAGTCAACCACAGGCACAGCCTTGTCATTTACATAAACAGTTACGTATTTCCAATGTAAATCTCTTTGTTCATGCAATAATTTACTTAAAGAATAAAATTCATCAACATTAATTGTTTTTAAAATTTCATCTTCAAAGGCTGATTTATATATTGTTACGTTTGCCATTTATTAATATCCTTGATACGATAAAAACCAAACAATGCTCTTTTCCACATTCTGTTGCTTAGATTTTCTACACACACCTGTTCACCGTCTGGAATGTGTAGAAATTCATTTGTATCCCATAAAATTATTCCAATATGGCACATTACTGGTCTGCCAATCATTCTAAAACCTACGATACAATATCTTTCTGGCTTGTCTATTTTTTCGCAATACTGCCAGAACTCTTCTTCGATATAATTAAAATCCTTGAGTCGCCATTCTTCATCATATTTATAATCAGGTATAATTGCATTGAATTCTTCTCGATAAAAAAGCTGGAATAACCCATAACAATCTATGCCATTAAAATCTCTACCCTCATGTTTGTATGGAATGCCAAGATATTTTACTATATCAATTTTTTTACTACCTAAAGACAATTTTTCTCGTTCCTATTCCTGGGAATGCACCAAAGTTAATAACATTATTTTTTGAAGCACAATCGGCTTTTGTATGTTTACACTTGCTGTCGGTCAATACTGTTTTATACCCAGAAGAACCTGTGCTTGCTATGCAGTCGCTTGCATTGTATTTCCACTGGCATTGGTCACGCCTCATACTCCTCAATGGTACTGTTACATTATCAACCTGTCCTTTACTTGTTAATTGAAAAGAAGCAATTTCTTTATCATGGTCTATTGCAGCACCATCTATATAAAAAGTATCTACAATACACGCACTTGCATTGCCAAGCATATCATATGGCACAGTTATTGCTTTAACCCTGTTTCTTCTTAAAGCATTATTAGATTCCATGTAAGAAATTATTGTTTGATCAACTGCGCCTATATTTATATCAAGTGTAGGAGCTTTTGAACCATCATCTGTTTCTATCTCACCCCTCGATATTGGGAATGGCGTATAAGTTTGGGCTGTAACCGTGCCTGGTATAAAATAAGTGATTGAAGCATTATATTCTGCCCAATATTCATATAATACAGGTGATGCCTGAACCTGAACCTGAAACAGATTCAGCATACCACCGGATTGAAGTTTGTTTTTTTCAAAGTCAAATGAGGCATTAGTCGTCAGAGCCATCAATTACTCCCTTTTTGTGTAAATGACAGTTCACCCGAATAAAAGTTGCCATAATTATCAGAATTTTCTCTGTTAAACTCTCCTGTCTGCTCTAACTCAAGTGCATCTTTTTCATAAAATACTTCATAGACTGGCATCACAAACTGTATGCCAGCAGAATATGTCATGGTGATGCTTGCATTTAAAGTCACTATTCTGGTGGTCACGTTTATAGTGGCAATAGTATGGCTTTCGTATCTGTATAGTTCATATGCCCCAGGATAAAATGTGCCGGAAGCACTTGCAGTATGCGTAATGGTATTAGCAGAATTCTGGCTTGCATTAAATTCTACGCCGTTTGAATCAGCTATTTGATGATTCTGCCATTCGTTTGTTGTCCATGATTTATTTTTATCAGTAATAACATTACTTGATACTGCATTATCGTTTCCATAATCACCAGAGTTCTTCCAAAGGCATATTTTATTACCACCATCGCCGGTATTGGCACTCAGTTTGCTGATATTATTGAGGGTTATATAACCCTTAGTATCTATGGCTTTTACAATCTTTGGCTCTCCCCAATGCACTAAATAAAAAGATGTAACGCCACCATTTACACTACCAATATGATTGTCTATAATCCTGTATTGCCTGTTTGATAATTTAAAGTAAGTATAAACTATTCTATGGGTTTTCTCGAATTGCTTACGGGTAGCCAGAATATTCTGACCAAGCGAATTTCTCAGTGTCGGATGAATTGCTACCCGTTCACTGAAATCAGGCTGTATTGCAAATGGAAAATAAGTTGGCATAATATTTTATCTACCTTTATCTATTTATAACTCTTGGGTCTCTCTTACTCCTTGCTGCACTATAACTGTTCAAAGACATATCGTATATAGCTCTGCCACCTTTTTCTCGAAGGGTTTGCTCAAAACTGGCAGCATCAATAGCCTGTATATAATTAACGGTAGTCCTACGGTCTATAATTTGTGGTTGCTGTTTCTGTGGTAATTGTCCGGTTCTATTCATCTGGTCGAGATTACCACGCCCTATGCTTTTTGCAGCAGAATCCTGCATTACATATTCACCTTTTTTAAGAATACGCATAACTTCGCCACCATTATGCATTCTGATACCGTCAGAGAATGCCTTAAAACTATTACTTCTATCTCCTGTTACTGCACCACCTGTATGTCCAGTCGGCATATTATATGCTACATTTGGATCAAAACCACCACCACCCGCACCACCACCACCAGCCATCCCGCCAACCCCAACTCCTATTCCGATAGCTTTCATTGTAATTCCAAGCCAGTCAGTTTTTTGCTCAGAGAACATTCCAGCTATGCCAGCCATAGCCATTTTTGTAGCTATATCTGCAACATGCCTTAAAATCGCATTTTTCAGAACCTTCCAATAATCGTTAATAGATTTTAATTCGCCTATCATATTATCATATACAATGTCAGACCATGTGCTTTGAATGCTTTCTGCTGCATCTCTTGCAAGGTCTTTCATTAATGCATAACCATCAGACCAGGCATCTACCATTTCCTCAATGCCCTTTTTAAAACCACCTACCATATCTTTTTTATCATAGGGTAAAACATCTTCTATTTTTAATTTTTTCTTTGCTTCTTCCAATTTTGCTATTAAAGCATCTATATCATCCATTAATGGTTTTAATTGTGCGGCTGGTATTTTTGTTTCAGATAATTCTGTTTTAAATTTTTTAAGATCAGCTATTCGTTTAATATAATTTGCCTGTTCTTCTTCAAATTCATTTTTTGCCAGCCATTTATTATATTCAGATTCAGTTAATCTTTCTTTCATGGCTCTTTTTTGTTGGTCGGCTTGAGATTTTCTATATGTTTCTTCAAAGCCTGCTATTTTTGCTATAGCATCTGCTTTGTCTTTTAATGCCTCTTCTATTGCTTTAGTAAATTTTTCTAAGTTTTTCTCTTCTTCTTCTGCTGCTTTGGTATTAATTTCAAATATTTTTTTATTATATTCAACAATTGCTAATTCCTGCGCTTTTAATTGTTTATCAAGAGCTTCTAATTCTCTATCACGAATGTCTTTATTTATTATAGTATCTTCTGGGTCTTTTAATTTTTCAGCACGAAACTTTGCTTCTATTTCTTGTCTCTTTTTTAATTGTGTTTTAAGTAATTCTGTCTTTGTTAATTCGGTTATACCAAATATGTTTAAACTTTCTTTAAGGTCAGTAAGGGCTTGTGCCTTAGCAGAACTGACAGCCTTTTTTATCTTATCAAATTCTGTTTCCATATCACCTGTAAATTCAAACATTGGCTTTTCTTTAATTATCTTTTTATCTTTACCAGTTAAAGCATCAAGTTCTATCCTTAATCCTTCTAATTGCTTTTTTTGTTCAGCTATTCTTTCAGCACCAGGTATTAAATATGGAGAAAGTTTTGATAAAAATTTAACCAATTTACTTGTTTTTGCAATTTCTTCTTGTTCTTCCATTAATGATATTATTGATTCTTTGCGTGCAATTTCCTGCTCTTTTAAAGCTACTTTTGCCAATTCACGTGATTTAATTTCCTTGCTTGATAATTCCAAAAAATCTTCAAGTATTACAGTTTCTTTTTCCATTAATGGTAATAGAAAAGTATATTGTTTGGCATAATCGGATAATATTGCTATTTTTTCTTCGCTGGTTCTATTTACATCCATCATTAAAAATTGCAATTTTCTTAAATCATCAATTTCTTCATTTTGTTTACTCATAAACTCTTTGGTTGATGTTGTTGCGTAATCAACTGCTGCTTTTATGGCAGTATATCCAACAATCAATAAAGAAAGTGCAGCGAAAATAGGATGCCCCTGTAAAAATAATAATGCTTTAGTAAAAAATCCAACGCTTGCTGTGGCAGCTCCTATTGCCATCGTAGTCTTTGCAGCATTAGCAACCATTAATAACGAACCAATATTCCATAAAGCAAAAGCACCAGTCACGCCTATCAACACTGGAGAAAGTGTACGAAGTGCTGCAATTAATGCTTGTATAGATTTTGTAATGCCAATAATAATTGGTTCTGTAACTTTCAGCATATCAATAAATACTGCCTGTATTTGATGCCCAGTTAGTATTATTTGATTTTTCATGCCTCTCATTGAACGCTCAAACATTACTTCTACAGCAGTAGTGTCTTTAAGAGCTTTTGCCATCAATTCAAATCTCTCAACGCCTTGTTCTAAAATTACGTTCAAAGATGCTGCTTCTCTTCGAGTCATACCTTTAAATATTTTAGGCATATCGAATTTGGCATCCTGTAATCTTTTTAAAACAGTAAAGAAATCATTGGTTACAAGGCTGACATCTTCCATGCCAAGCCCAACTAATTTTAATTGCGCTCTAAATTTTGGCGTATCGGCTATAAGCTTTGTAAAAACGCCTCTTAACCCTGTACCTATGGTTGAGGCTTTTATACCAGCATTCGCCATTACAGCTAATGTAGCAGCTAAATCTGTAATGGACATGCCTGCCGATTTAGCCATACTTGCCACATAGTTAAACACAGTTGTTAAATCTTCAACTTCGAGTTTAGAATAGTTTAATGCTGCACCTAATATATTACCAACTTCGGCAGCATCTTTAGCAGATAAATTCCAGACATTTAATGCTGTGGTTAAGAATTTTACAACATCTGTGGTTGCACCACCTGTAGCTGTAGTAACTTTATAAACTGTTTCTAATGCTATAGCTGCATCAGTAGCGTCCATACCAGCCTGACCAAGTATCTTTAATGCATCGGTAGCCTCTTTTGCTCCCATTGTGGAACTTGTAAATGCTTTCATTGCTGCTTCACGCATCTTATCAAAACCAGAAGCAGTTGCCTGAGTTATAGCAGCAGCATCAACTAAACCCTGATTAAAATCCATAAAAGTTTGTATGCCAGTTCTAATAGTACTAAGCACTCCGAATATTACAGCACCAGATGCTAACCATGCAGTTTGGGAAAGAAACATTGCTTTCATACCAGTAGCAGACCATCTTTCTTGAGCACGCCTTGCATCGCCCATTGCGCCAGCTTGTTGTCTGATTTGATATTGAGAATGTTCAAGCCTTTTACTTAATCTATCATATTGTTTTGAAGCAGTACCAGTTGCTACGCCAGTTTTTTCTATACTTTTTTCTAAATTACCCATCTGAACTTTTGTTAATTTAGCTATTTTTGTATGTTCAAGGGCAGTAAAATTCATTCCTTCAAATTGTTTGGTGGTAGTGGTAGCAGAAATACCCATCTTTTTTAATTCTGCACCAACTCCAGCATACCCTTGTATCATACCTCTTGGCGCAGATACTTGTTGTGCGGCTTTAGATATTTTTTGGTTAAACCTATCCAGTTCGGTTTTAGCCTTATCCATACTGGTTTTTAATTTGTTGATGTCAATTTCGTAATGTACACCAATGTAGTCATCCATTTTTAGATTTTACTCCTCTTTGGAAATGGTATCTCTGGAACAAAGATACAAGGTCTTTAGTTAAAAGAGTAGAATCAGCTTTTTCTGCTAAAATATCTGATTTTATTTTATTACAATGAACAGCCAATTTTTTCTTGAAATTCTGTTTGAATAATGGTTTTTTATAATGCAATTCTAATAGTTCGCTTTTTTTAAACCAATACAATAATGCCATGTTTAGAAGTATCTGTTCATTTCCTTCAAGTTTTTCTGCCACTTCTTTGCGTTCTTTATTCACATTCCTTGAAAAACTATCCCACTCAACTGAAAAACGTGAAAGCCTGTTTTTCTTGCATTCATTAAACATCTCATCTATTTTGTCTATATATTCTGAGGTGGTCATCTTAGCATCCTGAAAGCATTCCTGTTTATTTCTTCTTTCGTTTTTCCTTTGTTTAATTGCTTACTGGGATTATCCTCTTCATCGTTTATAGCCTGAATTGTGGTCATTATAAAGAGTTGAGGCAGTGTAAATTTCTCCTCTACTTCATCTATGCTCATATATAATGCATTTGCTACACTTACGACCAAAGCAAACTCCTTTAAATAATCTGGAAGTTCTACTGATTTTCTTTTCTTTTTTCGCCTACTATCGCTCTGGTCAGCCCGTACAAAAAATTGATAACTTTGCCACCTATTTCATCCTTTCTCATTTGCCTGAAAAAGATTTCCTGCGCCTGATTAAAATTAGTATTTTCTTCTATCCAGTCTATTGTTATAGATGCATCTTGAGAATTACAAATAGCATATACAGACTTTGAATATAGTTCCAGAATAGCGATATAAATATTCGACAACCCGCCCTGTTCTACAATAACCTTGACTATCTCTGCCATATCTATATATTCGGAAACCTTGCTGTCGATTTCATCTTCTTCCTGTTGATTTTTAAAAATTTCTCTCAACTTATCAAACGCAGTTTTGATATCTATCTTGCCAATAAAATTAGAAACAGCATCGAGAGCCTTAGCCATTATCTTTTGAGTTTTAATGTTACTGATTTTATACAGGAAGGTTTTATTTGCTATCGTAAAATAGTCTGTAGATAGCTCTGGTGTGTTTGCTTCAGCAAATTCTTCAGGAGAAGGGCGCACTATGTCTTCTTCTTCTTTAAGCACGCCCTTGTCTGCTTTTTTATCTTTTATTAAATCCTTGCCGGATGTAATTATTTTACCCATTTATTAAATCCCCTTTTTGTATTTAGTTAGGATAAAAACAATATTATTCTATATTTTTAATATTGCAGTACCCATTTCTTGTAGAAATTATAACCAGTTGAGCCATCACTAAAAGTCATGCTGGTGGCTTGTGCTGATAATGTTACGCCCACATCGTAAGGTTCTGATGCGTCTTTTAAATCAAAATCACCGCCTGAATAATTTCTAATCTTTGGAAAATATAAACAATGCTGTAATTTAACTGTGCCGCTTGATACAAGCGTATCCCAGAAAAGCATTGCAGAACGAACCGTATCAGAACCCATGCTGTCAATAAATTCTACAGCATCGACCTTCTGGATTACATCTTTAACAGCAGGGTCAATCGGAAAGCCAGCATCAGCAAGCGTTAAAAATCCCTGAGTTGCATTTTTAAGTGCCCAACTTTCTACAACTGCGATATTATATGAGCTTTCAATAGAAGCTGCTGTCGGAGAAGCACATGCAACCATGTCATATTGTGCTAATGCCTCGCCTGCTGGTAAACTCGCAGTTTTTATAAGAGTTCTTCTTCGAGTACCATCTGTATATAGAGATGCCACATGTGAACCTTCAGCCCCCCTTGAGTGAGCACCGCCCAATGTATTATAAAGAGTGTTGCCCATAATAATAGCTTCGACATACGGGCTAAGGTCTGCTGTATTAAATGTAATCTGGGCTGACCTGTCAATTTCCCATTGTTTTCGTGAAGTTCTCGGAACACCCTGTTTAAATTCAAACACATCTTTTGAAACTGGAATTTTTACTGCCCTAATCGAACCAAGGTCATACCATCCGGTTCCAGGATTGTTTACATCGAGAACTGCTGCTGGAATAGAAGATACGTATGTATTTTTATAAGTAGTTGACATCCATAGCCTTGGTTCAACCACCTCCACAAAATCCAACGCCAAACTTGGTGCATCTTTGGTAGTTGCCATA
>Ga0180732_1002302_pt1 | contig 10338 bp, 7 predicted proteins | sample KR11_01MetaG_FD_148674 | JGI IMG/M metagenome (GOLD analysis project Ga0180732, IMG submission 148674) | Groundwater microbial communities from the Olkiluoto Island deep subsurface site, Finland - KR11_0.1 MetaG | ecosystem: Environmental > Aquatic > Deep subsurface > Groundwater | place...
GAAGGATTCACAACCCTTCTTCAGCATCTCCTCGATCTTTTTCGGGACCTTTTTCTTAAGCTTTTTCATGACCTCAACGGCTTCGCGCACGCCGATGGCATCCCAGGTCTCGAAGGGACCGAGCTGGTGGTTGTAGCCCCACTTCATGGCATTGTCGATGCCGATGATGTTGTCGCAGATCTCCGGAATCCTGTTCGCCGCATAGATCAGGTTGTTGCAGAGGTACTCCCGGGTGAGTTCGGCGGCCACATCGGTCCCGTTGAACATCGCCTTCAGCATCGCAGGGACGCCCTCATCGGTCTTCTTCCTGGCATCGGAGACCGAGGGAAATCGAGGTTTGCCTGCCGGAACATACTCCATCGTATTGTAGTCGAGAACCAGTTTACCCTTTTTCCCCCTGGCATCCTTTGTCCGCTTGTAGAAGCCCTGCCTGGTTTTATTCCCGAGCCACTTGAGCTCTATCATCTTGCCCATGAACTCGGACTGGACGAACATCTCCCGCATCTCATCGTCCGGAACCGCCGCATACAGGTTCGTCGAGACGTGGTGGGCCGTGTCGAGTCCAACGAGATCCAGTGTTCCGAAGATGGCTGAACCCGGCCGTCCCAAAGATTTGCCGATAATGGCGTCTGCCTCGTCGATCTTCAATTTCTTTTCGACCGTAAGATGGATGGCGTTGGAAATGTCGAACGAGCCGATGCGGTTCCCGATGAAATTGGGGACATCCTTGCAGACGACGACCCCCTTCCCCAGGATCTGTTCACAAAAACGGGTCATATACGCCACAACCTCGGGGCTGGTTTCCGCTGCCGGGATGAGTTCCAGAAGCTTCATGTAGCGGGGCGGATTGAAGAAGTGGGTCCCGAGAAAATGTGTCTTCAGCCTGGGTCCGAAATTGGCACTGATATCCTTGATGGGAATTCCGGAGGTGTTCGTGGTGACGATGCACCCAGACCTGACGACCGTCTCGACCCTGGCAAAGAGCTCATGTTTGACCTTCAGGTTCTCGATGACGACTTCGATGACCCAGTCGACGTCGGCCAGCCAGCCGAGATGATCTTCAAAGTTCCCCACGCGGATCATGGAGGCGTTCTTTTTCGTAAAAAAACCGGCCGGTTTCGATTTCACCACACCTGCCAGGCCATTTGTGGCGAAACGGTTTCGCCAGGCCGGGCTTTTCTCCGTCAGTCCCTGCGCCTTGTCGGCATCGGTCAGTTCAAAAGGAATGATGTCCAGCAGGACGCATTCGATCCCCGCATTGGTCAGATGGGCAGCAATCGTGGCGCCCATGACCCCTGCACCAAGCACGGCAGTTTTTTTGATTTCGTAGGCCATATTCATCCTCCTGTCTTTTGATCAGCATGTAAAGGATTCGTCCGCCATTTCAATGGGGATCTTTTCTTCCGATTTTATCGCCTCGCATCGCGCCTTTATTGTGCAGAGAACCTCGACGGCAAAGAATTTCGCCGAGGCGATCTTGCCCGTGTAGAAGGCAACATCGGCATTCTCATGAATCAGAGCCCGCTGCTTCCCCCTGGAATCTTCAGCCCCTTTCTCCGCATAGATCGCCTTTAATTTTTCTGTAGCAAGGGCAGCCGACTGGAGCAGGAAATGGCCTACGATCACATCCCCGAAGATGTCGAGGTACGGGGAGGCGTTAAGAATCGGAATGAGGAAGCTGGAGCTCTTGCCAAACTGGGCCAGCGTCATGGTCAAATCGACCAGGGCATTGTAGGCTTCATCGAGACGGGCGGCATAGGCCTTGAGTTCGGTATTGCTGTTGGCTTTGGCGATGGTTGCCCCGATCTCGCCGAAGAGGGTCATGACGTTCAGCCCCTTCTTCTGAGCCAGCTTCCGCCCTACCAGGTCGAGGGCCTGAATCCCGTTCGTCCCTTCATAGATGGAGGCAATCTTGCAATCCCGCATGTACTGTTCCACCGGGTATTCATGGCAGTAACCATAGCCGCCGTATACATCGATCGCTTTGGAACAGATATCCATTGCCTTATCGGAGGAATAGGCCTTGCAGACAGGGGTAAGCAGTTCCACCAGTCCCTGCCACTTCTCGTTTTCCGCCGGCATCGCTTTGGCCATATCCATGCAGTAGGCAACGAAATAGTTCATGGCCCTTATCCCTTCGACATGCGCCTTCATCCATAAAAGGTCTCTTCGGACGTCGGGATGCTGGATGATGGGAACGGCTTTGGCGTCGGGATTCTTCATTTCCCAGACCGGTGCGCTCTGAATCCTCTCCTTGGCGTAGGCAATGGAGTGTTCGAGCGCGGCAGAGGCATGGCCGAGACTCTGCATACCGACCTCGAGACGGGCCCCGTTCATCATATAGAACATGATCCGCATCCCTTCCCGTTCCTTTCCGAGGAGTTCGCCGATACACTTTCCTTCATCTCCGAAATTCAGTGTACAGGTTGACGATCCCTTGATTCCCATTTTGTGTTCGATATTGCCCGTGTGGACATCGTTCAGTTCACCGATGCCGCCGTCGGAATTCACCCGGTATTTGGGAACGATGAATATCGAGATACCGCCCGTGCCTGGAGGGTCGCCCTCGATCCGGGCCAGAACGGTATGGATGATGTTTTCGGCAAGGTCATGATCCCCGCACGAGATGAAGCATTTCGATCCCGTGATGCTGAACGTCCCGTCGGGAAGTCTTTTCGCCGACGTCTTCAACGCCCCAACGTCGCTTCCCGCTCCGGGTTCGGTCAGACACATCGTCCCCGTCCACTGGCCGGCGAACATCTTGTACATGTATTTGTTCTTCTGTTCTTCCGTCCCGAAATACTCGATCAGGGCGGCGGCGCCATGGGTAAGTCCCGAATACATCAGAAAGGCGAAATTGGCGGCAAAACATTGCTCCATGTTGGCCGTCGCCATGATGATCGGTATCCCCTGGCCGCCGACTTCCGGCGATTGGGTTTGACAAAGCCAGCCGCCCTCAACGTATTTCTTGAAGGCGTCATGATAGCACTTCGGTACAGTGACTTTTCCGTCCTTGAATGTACATCCTTCCTTGTCGCCCGCGGTATAGGTGGGCAGGATCACGTTGACGGCCATTTTCTTCGCCTCGTTCATAACCATCAAGGCGTCTTCCTTGGTGAAATCCTTAAATGCTTCCGTCTGGAACAACTTTTCGATCCCCAGTTGTTCAAAAAGCAGGAACTCTTGATCTCTCTCATTCACCAGTAAGTTGCTCATATTGTAAACCCCCCTTCCCTTGACTAAAAAAACCAATTTATAGAAACGGCCCGTTCCTTACGTCAAAGACAATCCGACCCTGAATCATGCTCTTGTAGTCATTTCAGCACGACTGTTCGGAACTCTTGAGACCTCGAATATAGATCTCCAGCCCTGCCTTTATCGTGCTGTGAATCACTTCTGCCCGCTTGGATTCCAAGCCCGTAAAGAGATGGAGCGAGATGATGCCGTTGAGCAATCCCCAGAAAGCATTGCGACTTAGACGGAGATTCATCATGGGAGGAAATTCACCCCGTTCGATGCCGTAGCTGAATATCTCTTCGATGGTATTGATATTTCTGTTTGTGGATTTGATGATATGGTTATTTAAATCCTCGGGAAGATTCATCGCGTTGGTATGGAGCATAAAAGTCATCAGGATCCTGAACAACTCGCGATCATTCAGAAACAAATCCACGTAGATTATCGCAAATTTTATGATCGCCTCGGATGCGCTGGTTGAATTCTCAAGAAGATCTTTAAAGTGCTCGTGGAACTTGTCGATATCACTAAGAAGAATCTGTGTATATATCTCTTCTTTGCTTTTAAAATAGAGGTAAATCGATCCCTTGCTGAGCTCTGCCTTTTTGGCGATACTCTCGACGGTGACCGGGCGGAAGCCATTCTCGAAAAAAAGCCTGCGCGCTGCCTTCAGGATGGCGTTTTTCCTGTTATTCTTCTCTCTTTTTCGTCTTTCTTCCAGCCCCAAGATCCGACCCCTCCTGTCCTGATGAATCGTTTTAAGTCATATCACGAAGCAGGCGTTACCGAAGCGAGTTCCAACACGACTGCAGCCTGCCGCAACATATCCGTAAGGATGATGAGATAGGAGACGAACGGTTTTCTATATTACGCACGGCTACACCTGCGGTTCGCCTTATAAAATGGCATGACCCATAATCAGAATCTGAACAATGGTCAAAATCTGACCGGTGGTCACACTATGCCCTACCGTATTATTCGACGGCTGTCAAGATAAAATACAGATCCTGGAAAATTTTTTAAAATGTGAGCAAGTGCTTAAAGAGTAAGGAGATTCCTGAGAAGCACCTGGTTGTCATCCGCGGAGAAACCCATAAAACGGATGCCTCGGAGGGAGGTCATTCGGTCACCGGAAAAAGCACTGAACGGATAAGTTTCATCTTTGTGCAATGCAAAAGGTCAGAGCGGTAGCCAAGCATCCGAGACCGTATCGGATGCACCGCCTGTAATTGATCAAGGAGGCTTCCGCAAAGTATTTTGTCGGACAGCTCACCTCGGCGATCATGTAACCCCGTCAAACGAAGGGGGTAAGGAACCCCTCCCTTACCCCTTGTTTGAGCGTGCAGCAACCGATGATTCTGTTCTTCTATGCGGGTCTTCTGATTATATCGCCGGAGTCACCGTCATGGTTCCATCCTGGGTTACAGTGCCAATGGCGCTTGTAAGACCCCAACCCGCATCACCGGTCGCTGTAACGGTATAACTGGTACAGCTGACAAAAGCCACAGTGGGGGTAATGCCGGAAGACGCGGTGTAGCCACTCGTTGTAAGATTGGCTACTGTCATCGCTGCGGGCAGGGGTATTGCACTGCACCATGCAGTCGCAGCGAGCTGCATATTTTTTGCATCGGAAGTGATGACGGCAATATAGCCCCTCTTTTTATAAGCGGTGAACTGCGGGATGGCGATTGCCGCCAGGATGCCGATGATCGCGATGACGATCATGAGCTCGATCAGCGTGAACCCTTTCTTGTTTCTCTTGTGAAATGCTTGAATCATTTTCGCTCTCCTTTATGTTTGGTTGTTTGAATTTGCGATATTGGATGATGCCTGATTAGGAAATCACTGGACCCTTTCTGCCCTCCCCTCTCTTCGAATCGTTGACTTGATGCCTATCGAAACTGTTTGTTGCTACAGCAATGATCATACCATTGTCACTGTTTCGGTATCATTCTTCATTATAATATAATATATTTTATCAATTCGAATATTTATCCGAATGAATCCTGCAGAAAGATCTTCTGCTTTTCTTTTGCCGTTGTTTTTTTCCGTTATTTTCACATAGTATTACGGAATTTTACCATATTCTTCCCGATTCCGCTTTACGCTTCATTACATCTATGATAAAAATCTCGGTCTATTTTCATCACGGCCCGAAGGAAGCCATGCGGGTAACACTTATTCAACAAGGAGTAACGATCCTTTTCCTGGCTGGTTGGCGTCTGATCACAACGGGCGTCGGGCGGCCCTGTCTGAACGCAGCCACCATCCACCGCGCCTCCCGGGGGGAAGGGTTTTTCATTTCGGGAAATGCATTGCACGTTCGTCCGGTAAAGCGATTCATACCGTCTGGATGGCCTTTATTAACCCGCAGTCAATTTCCCGCTTATCCCCGGACACAATTTATGATATGCTCGCCTCAGATTGTTTGAAGGAGAGAACCCCATGTACGAAGTAACCATCAAAAAATCCTTTTCCGCCGCCCATCTCCTTAAAGAAATCGGCGGCAAGTGTGAAGAACTCCACGGCCATAATTTTCTCGTGGAGGTTTCGGTTGCGGCCGAATCGCTCAATAGCGAGGGTCTGCTGATCGACTTCCGGGTAGTGAAACGGTGGACCGACGAGGTCATTGAGCAGCTCGACCACAAATATCTCAACGAACTTGCATATTTCAAAAATAAGAACCCTTCTTCCGAACAGATCGCTCGTTTGCTCTACGACAGGATCGGTGAAAAGGCGCTGCAGGCGAAGGTCACCCTGTCGAGGGTGACCGTATGGGAGTCGGAGAATTCGTGTGTGACGTACAGCTTATGATCGACATCCAGAACCAAAAAGACGAACGGAACATCGATATCAAGAAGGTCGGGGTCAAGGGTCTCAAATACCCGATCACCGTCCTGGACCGCGCCCGCGGGACGCAGCCGGTCAATGCCACGATCAATATGTACGTGAACCTCGTCCATCGCTTCAAGGGAACCCACATGAGCCGCTTCGTGGAGGTCCTCAATGAAATCCGCGAGCAGGTGAACATCCGAACCTTCAACAGTATCCTGCAGAAGATCAGGGTCAAATTGCACGCCGAATCGGCCCACATCGAAATCGAATTCCCCTATTTCATCGAAAAAACCGCCCCCCGGTCCAGGGCGAAGAGCCTTATGGAGTATCACTGCCAGTTTCTGGGAACATGCAACGGCAGCGGCATGGACTTCTTAGTCGGCATGGTCGTCCCCGTGACGACCGTCTGTCCGTGCTCCAGGGAGATCAGCCGGGCCGGCGCCCACAACCAGAGGAGCATCGTGACCGTCCGGGTCAGGTTCAGAAAGTTCTTTTGGATCGAGGATGTCATCAAACTCATCGAAGAATCGGCCAGCGGCGAGGTCTATTCCCTCATGAAGCGCGTCGATGAAAAGTTCGTGACGGAAAAAGGGTATGAAAACCCGATGTTTGTCGAGGATGTCGTCAGAAACGTGGCGAGCCGCCTCAATAAGGATTCGAACTTCACCTGGTACAGTGTCGAGGCGGAAAATTTCGAGAGCATTCACAACCACAGCGCCTATGCCTGCGTAGAGAAGGAATGATTATGGAAGGTAAGGAAATGATGGAATTTTTTAATCTCTATCGCCACGGCTTCATCCGGGCTGCGGTCTGCATCCCCGAGGTGAAAATCGCCGATGCCCGGTTCAATGCCGGACAGACCGTTCGCCTCGCCCGGGAGGCAGCCGCACAGCACGCCTGCCTTGCCTTCTTTCCGGAACTCGGACTCTCCTCCTATTCCAACGAGGATCTCTTCCATCAGGACGCCCTGCTTCGAGGAGTCCTCGCGGCGATTGAACAGGTCGTCCATGAAACGGCGGCTCTCAACCTGATTCTCGTCGTCGGCGCACCGCTGCAGGTAGACTCCCGCCTGTTCAACTGCGGGGTTGTTCTGTACCGGGGCCGGATCCTCGGAGTGGCGGTGAAGTCCTACCTCCCCAATTACCGTGAGTTCTACGAGGGGCGCCAGTTCAGCCCCGCGGAAGAGGCGCTCGCGAAGACGATCAGACTCTGCGGTCAGGAGGAAATACCCTTTGGCGCGGATCTGATCTTCGAGGTCGCGAATATCCGCCATTTCCGTTTCTTCATCGAGATGTGCGAGGATGTCTGGGTCCCCATCCCCCCCTCCTGCTTTGCCGCCCTGGCGGGGGCCACGATCATCGGAAACCTCTCCGCTTCCAATGTGACCATCGGAAAATCGGAATACCGCCAGAGTCTGACCGCAAATCAGTCCGCACGCTGCATCGCCGCTTACCTTTACGCCGCGGCTGGTCCCGGTGAATCGACCACGGATCTCGCCTGGGACGGTCACGCCATGATCTATGAGAACGGCAACCGCCTTGCCGAATCGGAGCGGTTCACCGGCCGCTCCCAAATCATCCGGGCCGATCTCGACCTCGACCGCCTCGCCCAGGACCGGATGCGCCAGACCAGTTTCGGCGGGAACGCAAGGACCCACCGGGAAGCCCTCCTGAGATTCCGGCGGGTCCCCCTGGAGATCGAACCGCTCGAGGGGCGTCTCCTCCTCGAACGGGAATACGCCCGTTTTCCTTACATCCCGACGGACCCCGCCAAAAGGGATCTGCGCTGCTACGAGGCTTACCATATCCAGATCCAGGGTCTGGCCCAACGCCTGAAGGCCTCGGGGATCGATAAGGTCGTCATCGGGGTCTCCGGCGGTCTCGACTCCACGCATACCCTGATAGTCGCCTCCCGGACAATGGATTTCCTGGATCTCCCCCGCTCCCATGTCCTGGCCTATACGATGCCCGGTTTTGCCACCTCGGAGAGAACCCACCGTAACGCCCTTCGCCTCGCGAAGGCGCTGGGAGTCGAGTGCAATGAAATCGACATCCGGCCGAGCTGCATGCAGATGCTCAAAGACATCGGCCACCCCTATGCGGAGGGAAAGACGGTGTACGACATCGCTTTTGAAAATATCCAGGCCGGAGAGCGAACCTCGCATCTGTTCCGTATCGCAAATCTCAGAAACGCCCTCGTCCTGGGCACGGGCGACCTCAGCGAACTCGCCCTCGGCTGGTGCACTTACGGCGTCGGCGACCACATGTCTCATTATAATGTCAACACCAGCGTCCCCAAGACCCTGATCCAGCACCTGATCCGCTGGGTGGCGCGCTCGGTGCAGATCTCCCCCGAGACATCCGAAATCCTTCTCGATATTCTTGAGACGGAGATCAGCCCCGAACTGATCCCCGGCGAGGCCGACGCCCAGCCGTCCCAGCGGACGGAATCCATTGTCGGGCCTTATGATCTCCAGGATTTCAACACGTTCTACACTACCCGCTTCGGCTATCTGCCGACCAAGATCGCTTTCATGGCCTACTGCGCCTGGCACGACAAGGCACAGGGCCTATGGCCGGACATCCCCGAGGCGAAGCGGTGCGCGTATACGATCAAAGAGATCCGGCACTGGCTGGAAGTGTTTCTCTACCGTTTCTTCCAGATCAGCCAGTTCAAGCGCACCTGCGTTCCCAACGGTCCGAAGGTCGGTTCGGGAGGGTCCCTCTCTCCGCGGGGCGATTACCGGGCGCCGAGCGACAGCGAGGCTGCAATCTGGCTGGAAGATGCAAAAAGAATTCCGGAAAAGGATGAATGAATCGATGCAAAGAGAGCAATACAAAGATTTCGACGCCACGGAGCTGTTCTGCCCTCAATGCCGGCGCGCCGTACCGGTGAGAAAGAGACTCCTCCTTGTCCTCGCCAACGGGGACAAGTACGACTACACCTGCAGCTGCTGTGGCACATCCGTCGGCGATAAGCTGGTCACCGAGCGGGACAACCTTCGGATCCCCATCAAATGAAACTCAACGATCTCGTAAAAAGTCGGAAAAGCCTTGAATTTGGGACGGCATCGTAAAAAGGCCGCAGGCAAGGCGCGCGAAACCCGAGGAGTGAGGCGTGCTTTACCGTACACCGCAACGACAAGGGATGAAGCGCAACGCAGCATCCGGCCTATTTACGATGCCGTCAAACTCAATCTTCCTGTAGTTCCCTGATCTCCGCATAGTAGTCGAGAGACTCCGGATTCTTGAGGGCGTCCCTGTTCATAACCGCCTGTCTCTCGATCATTCTTTTAACGGAAAGCTCAACCTTCTTCATGTTCAGGGTATAGGGGATATCCGGCACGGCGATGATCTTGGCGGGCACGTGGCGGGGCGAGGCATTAACGCGAATGCTCTTCCTGATCCGTTCCCGCAGTTCGTCGGTCAGCTCCTCCCCCGGCGCCATCTTTACAAAAAGGATGACGCGGACGTCGTTCTTCCAGTTCTGCCCCACCACGACGCTGTCGGCGATCCCTTCGATCGTCTCGACCTGCCGGTAGATCTCCGCCGTCCCGATGCGGACGCCGCCGGGGTTGAGCGTCGCGTCGGAACGTCCGTAGATGACGACGCCGCCCCGCTCGTTGATGAGAATGTAATCGCCGTGACGCCAGACGTTCGGATAGAGATCGAAATAGGCGGCCCGGTATTTTTTATCCCCGGGATCATCCCAGAAATAGATGGGCATAGAGGGGGACGGCGCCGTGCAGACCAGTTCGCCCTGCCGATTGACGACCGGCTTGCCGTTTTCGTCGAAGGCCTCGACCTTCATGCCGAGGCCGCGGCACTGCAGTTCCCCGGAGTAGACCGGCCCCATGGGATTCCCCAAGGCAAAACAGCCGTTGATGTCGGAACCGCCCGAGATGGAGGCGAGTTGGAGATCCGCTTTCACCTCCCGATAGATGAACTCAAATCCCTCCTCGGAAAGGGGCGAACCGGTGGACAGGACGGCCTTCAGCGCGGAGAGGTCATACTCCTTCCCCGGCCGAACCCCTTCGTTCATCAGTGCGGCGATATAACCGGCGCTGGTCCCGAAAACCGTGATCCCCTCATCCTGGGCGGTTCGCCACAGGACTCCCGGAGCGGGATGGAAGGGATTCCCGTCGTAGAGGAGGAGTTTCGCCCCCACCCCGAGCGCGCAGACCAGCCAATTCCACATCATCCACCCGCAGGTGGTGAAATAGAAGATCGTGTCTTTTCTTGTCAGGTCCGTGTGGAGGACCAGCTC
>Ga0180732_1002303_pt1 | contig 10337 bp, 10 predicted proteins | sample KR11_01MetaG_FD_148674 | JGI IMG/M metagenome (GOLD analysis project Ga0180732, IMG submission 148674) | Groundwater microbial communities from the Olkiluoto Island deep subsurface site, Finland - KR11_0.1 MetaG | ecosystem: Environmental > Aquatic > Deep subsurface > Groundwater | place...
GCGTGGACCATCTGATTTTCCAAAAGCGCTCGGATCTTATTTTCAGCGCTATCAAGGTCTTTTGGAGAGTCGGCAAAAAAAGTGATATAAATCCCTAATTTAAAGAGGCGCTCGTTTCCTTCTTGAAGTTTGTCTCTAATATTTTCAACATTTCTTAGCGCTGACTCTAAAGCGGGATCGCGAACCTTCCCCTTCCCTTGTTGGAATGATATCTGCGATTGAATTTGCGCTGTTTTTTTTGTTAATTGTTTTAAGACAGCGCTTGTTTCAACGGGATGGATAAAGAGCGCGACATTCATCTCTTGGTCAAGCGTGATGACGGGAGACAGCCAATTAGATACTATTGTTTGCGGGAAAGAGAAAACAAAAATTGTTCGCGCGTATTTTTCGCCGATTTGTAAATAATTGGAGTCAATCATCATTCCCGCGGGCGCGATTAAATCAATCATCTCGGTTGGTTTTCCCGGAAGCAAGTCCTCCGATTTTGTTTCCTTTGTTTTTTTGAATAGGTTCATTGGTTTCTCATGTCTTTAGATTTTTTAATTTCAGCGTCTTCTTTGGCGCTGGGGTTATACAGTTTATAAAAAAGTTCAATTAATTCGTCGGTTTTCAAGGGAATCGCCTTGACTCCCGCGCCGCGCAGGCCGGATACAACAAATTCAACTCTTTGCCAGAGGTCATTTTTAAGTTCTTGAAATTTCTGCTCTTTAACGGAATGGTTTTGTTTGCTTGAAAAAATATCAAAAAAGCCGGACTTCTTCGCGACCGAGGGGCTGTATGGGATAACCACATAAAATGATTCGGTCATAATATTGGTTAATTCGGTCAAGCCCTTAACAAAATCAATGTATTCATAAGATTGCATTTTTAAAAGTTGATTTTCCTGCTTCATTTGTTTTTGTTCCAAACTTTTCAGATATGGTTCAACATTAAATTTTCGCGAGGCGGCGACAATTTGGATTGAGAAATCAAGCGAGTTAAGAAAGTTTTGATATTGAAAAATAATCGCGTCTTGCTCGTCAACAGACCTTAATGCGAAATTTAAACTTGTTGTCATTAAAACAGCGCGCATGCCTCCATTTTTAAGAAAAATAACATCATCTCTAATTTCTTTAATCTCTATATGTTTTTGAATAGAAGCGGCGTTTATTTTTTCCATAAATATAATTTTGGTTTGACTGAATAAGTAATGAATGAATTCAGAAAATTAATAAAAGGTCGTCCATTAATTTTGTAAAAAGCGAGAGACAAAGCGAGAGCAACAACTGGAGCGGAAACAATAATGAACGCTCCTAATGTTAAAACACTCCAAAGAAAAGCGACTGCCATTACTCCGCCTCCCAAATACAAAAATTGCTTCAAAGTTAGAGGGCCTATAATTTTATCTTCAATGTCAATTAATTGTGGAACTTGAAATTGCATGGATTATGAGTTATGAGTGGTTTTTAAATTAACAATATTGCCTTCTAATTTAGGTTCAATAGCGGGTTCTTCCTCTCTTGGCCATCGCGAGATTTTGTGGATTTTTTTGAGTTCTTCTTTAACGGGCAGAAAGACCGACTGGTTGATATCCCGCGCGACCTGGCGGGCCGTCTCTTCATTCAATTCGCATTTACTCTGGATTTCTTTCACAAATTCAGTGATGTTCGTTTCGCCCAGTAGAACCATGCCGATAATGTATGAAAAACTCCAAAGTTGGTCTTTGCTTAATTTGTTTTTTTCAGCCGCCGCTCTTATTTTATCTGCTGTTTCCACAGAGGGAATTGTTTCTCTTAATTTTTGCGGAAGCTGGAGAAACTTTAAATACCTTTTTTTTAGCAAAGGGTTTGAAATATCTTTTAACGCTTCCATTTGCGTTTGGTTAAGCATAAGTTAAAAATTAAACTATCCCCAGCGCCTTTCCCGCGCTGCTTTCAACATAATTAGCTGTATCAGGCCTATCTTCTTTAAGTTTTTTCTTTTTTGCTTCATCTTGATATATTGGCTTGATGGCTTTTTCTGTAATATGATTAGATAATGCGGGGTTGTTTTCGTGCAATTTGGATAGCGTTGAGGGATTCATTTTTCCTCTTTTTTCAGTTATGGATTTTTTAATAAATCCCTGAACCGCCGCTTGACCGGAATTAGGACTGTTTCCGCCAAGCGATTCAGATTGTATCTTTGACAGTCCATCCTTTGTGAAAGAAATATATTTTTCAAGCGCCGCATCTGCGGCTTCTTGTTTTTTCCCTAAAGGAGCGGCGTTAAACGCCATGGAAGCCGCAATATCTGGTCTGGCCGATAAAAGATCTCCTTCTTGCCCGTGTCTTTGAGCGATTTTAATCGCTTTTTGAATCTCTTCTTGGGTATAGCCCGTCTTTTCGTTTTCCTTAAACTCTTTTTTCTCGGCTAAAAGTTGGGCGATAGCCACTTTTGCTCTCCCATCAACCGCCATACTTGCTCGCTGAAGGTTGTCGGTCGTATAACCTTTATATTTTTCTTTTTCTTTGCCTGTTGCCGCTCTTTCCATTTCTTCAATTGAACGGAGTCCTCTGCCACCTTGCTTCATTAATGTCTTGGCTCCAGTTAATTTGCCCGTCCATCCCATTCTTTCAGCCGCGGCGCTTAATTTTTCTCCAGCCCAGCCCGCCGGTCTCGCGCCCGCCCTCAACGCCTTTCTCTTGCCCCAGTCCCCGGCGCTTTTTTGCGCCGCTTTTCCTATATCCATTACTCCTTGAGCCCCATAAACCCCTAATTTTTGCGCGACGATAATTCCTCCAAAAAGAAATCCAGTGGCGGCTAAATATTGCATCAACACATTTGGTGAAGACATAAGACCATTCCAAAAAGTTTCTTTCCATCCTGTCGCCTCAACAATGCTTGCCATTTCATCATTAATAATATTAGAAAGCGAGTCGCTATTAGTCGCTTCAACCGCTAAATAGATAAAAAAGGCGTAAATAGGGGCGAAAAAAGACCACTTCAAAAATTCGGCCCACCATTTTTTAAAAAGATGCTCTGTTGCTGGTAAAACAGACATTGCCCAAGCCATCGGCGCTAAAATTAACAAAATCCAAAGCGTAATCATTCTAACTATTAAAAAGAAAGCGCCTATGCCGACCGCGATTGAAGCAAGAAATAAAAAAACTACAGAGGCAAGCTGGGTAAAAATCAACATCAAAACCCCAGCTGCGCCGGCTGCTAATTTTTCTCCAGCATCGGCATTTTCATTTATAGACAAAGCGCTTGATATTTTCATGAGTTTTGCTAATTGTTCCGTAAAACCCATTTCAGAAGTTACTTCCTCATAAAAAAAATGAGTCGCGGTTTGAGTAAAATCAATAATGACGCCACCAATAACTAAACTAAAATTAATCAAAAGGGCGGCGATAATAAGTTTTGGCAGTAATTTTTTTACATCATACGACTCTATTTTTAAGGCGGTCGCTCCAGCAATAATGATGAGTCCTATGACAAAAAGCATATTTGCCACATCGCGCGTAATTCCCCATCCTGTTTTCACAATACTAATATTTGTAAACTTTTCTAATCCAAAAGCCATTTCCAAAAGCATTGACGCGAGATAAAAAATGATGGAAAAAATAGAGGTAAATACAACGCCAATCGCGCTGATAACGCCTGAAACAACTCCAAAAAAAGCATTTTCCGCCCAACTTGCCCTCGCCTCCCCCGCGCTAAAAACAAAAACGCCAAAAGCGCTTACCGCCAAAATGAGCGACAAACTTATAATAACTTTTTTGTGTTTTAGAAGGAAATTAGACATTCTTTTGTTTTGCTGTTGGCTAATTCTATGACTTCGGCGGCATAGGCGTTGGCGGCTTCTAATTCGGCATAGATAGTGCCAGCAGCAGGAAATTCTTTAACTCCTATTTTTTTAAAAAGATCTACATAGAGAGTCATTACCTCCGTGAGGGCGCTATAGAGTTCCTCAGATAATTCATCTAAATCGTCCGCCGTTTCATCAAGACCGGAGGAAGGTATAATTATATTGATTATCATTAAAATTTCCTGAACATTCGCGACAACCTCTTCTTTCGCGATATCAATGTTATCTTGCGCCGTATTTAATTCTTCAAATCCCCAAGCATCATTTTTTTGGTATATTTCATCCCATTTTTCTATCTCATCAATTAATTTTTCTACAGAAACAACGGTCTCGTCAATTAACAGCGCCGCGTCGCTAGCGTCTAATGAGTCGTTTTCTAATTTGTCAATTTTTTCTTTAAGAGGAGGCAGAATATTATTTTCTATTTCATTTTTTTCATCCAACGCCCAATTATAATTATCCGCGATTACACCCGAACATTCTGCCATTGTTTCTTCTAATGACGGAATAGCGCTTTGATAGGCGTTATAGACATCTTGCCACACAGCCAAACTGTCTTTTTGCTGAGGAATAAGGTTGTTTATCAATCCATCCTTGAGTGGGTTAAGAGTAATAAGCATTTGTTCGGCGGATTGTTGGTTGCTGTAATTTTCAGCGGGGCTTACTATTTCGGGTAAATTTTCCGCTTCGCCTATATCGCCGTAATTGGGCGAAGGCACAGGAGTAGCCCCTAGAAGCCCTTCTGCCTCCAGAAGTATTCTATTGACTAAGGCATTAGTAATTGCCATAACATAAGGCGCGAAAGGTCCTGATTGCGACGCGGCGGCTCCCATCATTGTGTTTGTATACTCAAAGATATTAGTAACGGCTTCATCCGCCATAGCGCTAACAACAGAGCCGGGGGTTTTTATTTGGCATTTGGAAACGCAACCCGAACCCGAAGGGCATTCGCCGGGCAATGGAGGCGAGCCCCAGACATCCATTTGCGTCGCGACTAAGTTTCCGTCTTTATTATACCAATAACAATCCTTTGGGCTTAAAAATCCTTCTCCCATATCCAAGTCCTTTTCCATATTTTTTATTTCTTCGGCCATAATAATCGCCTTTTTATCTTGCGCTATCATATATGCTCCCGCAAAAGTGTTTTGCGGTTTGGTCAGTTCAATCCACCCTTTCCACCCACCATACGCGAAGTCGTTATAAAAATTGTCTATATTATCCACAATATCCGTAAGTGTGCATTCAGCTTCGGTTTCAAATGTAGGCACATCTCTTAAAGCGATTTTAATATCCAAATCAAACGGTTCGCAAAGCCATCCCGCGCCCAGAAATTGGTCAACAAAAATCCCGCCCGCGTTATTAGCCGCTTTTCCTAACCAATCATCTAGCCCCATTGATAAAAACCTTGGTTCTTCCCCGTTTTGAATCCACGCGACAACTTCGTTTGTTAACATAGAGAGCATTTGGTGTAAGAGAATATTCAAAAGAATTGAAATTGCGTATGTTATCCAATCTTCTATTTTTTTAATAGTGGTATTAGTCGCTGTGGTACCGGTAGTAAAAGCTATTACCCCAAGCGAAACAAGCTGGAGCATGTTCCAAACACTTGAAACAGCGATTAGCACCGGCACGCTTACTACTTCCCAAACAGGAATTGCTTCCGCTTTTTTAGGAAGAAGAAAAACTGCTCCGACTATGGAAAAAAGCAAAGAAACGATTAAAATCGCGGGAGTAAATTTCTTAAAAATTGTTTTTTGAAAAAATATCATTTTTGACGGCTTTCTAAATCGGCTTGCATTTCTTCAAACAAGCCCCCCAAATTTTTAATTGTTTCCTCGAATTTTTTTAAAATAATTATTCCCTTGAGAGGGTCTTTTTCATACGCGGGAATATTTTGATAAACTTTATACATTGACCAAAAAACAGAAAGCGTTTTTTTGTGGATATCAATCCAATCCAAAGGAACAGGTTCGTTTGACATTATTTGGTATGATTGCAAATAGGCGTTTGCCATACAATCAGCTCCTTCAAAGTTTTTTGTTTCAATAAATTTTTGAATAATATCCATATCGTCCGCGGCATTGCTGATTTTTGGGCATAAGTCAATATTTTTTGCTCTCCCAACAAGATTGCCGGCGTATTTTTGAATGGCGGCAAGGTTATTTTCGGGCGTGGTTTTAAACTCAAAATTTTCTTTTTGAAAAGGCGGAATAAATTCAGCCAAAAAGCCGGCAGATGCCTTCCGCAACGCCTCGGCGACATTTTTATCGGCCGCCTCTTCAATCGCTTTTTCTAATAAAGCGGAATCTTGCGCGTTAACCATGGCGAGCGGGTCAAGCTTCATTTGACTGCCCAAAAGGTAGGTCATCATTTGAGTTAAATTTCCGGGGTCAGGTCTTGCAATTTTGTTCGGGTTGTTTTTGTCGCTGTCTTTATTTTGTATTTTATCATCAGGCGCTTTCTTTGTCGGGTCGTATCCGGACACGACTTCTTCCCCGTCCAAATAGCCGTCTCCATCCGTATCCGGATTATTGGGGTCTGTTTTGTGGATTTTTTCCTCCCAGTCCTCCAGTCCGTCATGGTCGGGGTCGTTCACCATGCTTTCGGCGCTTAAATTTTGAGAAATCATTTCCTCAAGAAAATTGGCCTGGCCCGATTTGCTTCTTAAAACCAAATATCCGCCAACGGATATGCCGGCTAACAAAACTAAAACGACCGCGATGACATAAAACTTTCTTTTCAACTGGTTCATTAATAACATTATACAACAATTTGCCGAGTTTCCCAAATTAGTTTTTTTACTTATCCACAGCGCGACAAGAAAAAATTCATTTTTGGGTCGCGGGGCTTGACAAAACATTGCTCTTGCGGTTATAATGAGCGTAATTAATTTCTTTAACAAATAAATTATTAAAATTCTGAAAAGGAGGGAAAGATGGACAGATTATTCTAAAGGATTGAAAAAGATTTTTATTTTGTTGGCACTATTGCCTTTTATGGCGGGTTGTGGCATTGAAACCATAGCTGCCCTTGGCATTATTGGCGCCGGCGCGCCAGTGTGCTATTTTGGCACAATGCCCGATGGAGAAGGAATGCTGAAAGTCCCGCTCGAAAAAGCGGAGGAAGCCGTTATAGCAACCGCGGACGAAATGGAAATAAAGATAAAAGACAAAAAACAAGAAAAGGCGGGAGAAATTTTTTTTAGCGGGAAATCTTTGAGACACAAAAAGATTCAAATCCTTCTCACATCTTTCGCCAAAGACCTGACAAAGGTCCAGATTAAAGCAAGAAGAAGATGGTTCCCATTTTTTGACGGGAAGGACTACGCTTTCGCGGCGGAAATTACAACATCCATCGCGGCAAAATGCGCAGGTGTTGATGGGTATTTAAGAAATAATGCCCAGAACGCGCTAACAGAGGCAACCAATCCAGACGCGGTCACGGGCGCGACAATTCAAATGGCTAATGTTAGGGAAGGACCTGGCGTAAACTATAAGGTTGTCGCGGTCGCGCCGAAGGGCGCCGAGTTAATTTTCCTCAATGAAGAGGGAAATTGGCTCAAAGTAAAATTAGTTGAAACCGGGCGAATTGGGTATATTTACAATACCCTTGTTCGCCCAAACGGGATTTAATGGAATCGGTTAATAGGCGCTGGGATTTAAAAAAAATCATCCCAGCGCTTTTTATTTACTTATTTCATTTGACATATCCGCTAAAACGATGTATGATTAAACCAGTAACTTAAAAATTAAACCAAAAGGGGGTGTAGATATGAAAAGATTAAAATATTTGGCAATGGCAGCAATAGTGGCAATGGCGCTTTTCCCAATTTATTGTTTCGCGGGAGGTCTCCCCTCCCCAAAGCCGGGGATGGTTATTATCGCGAACGCGACAAAAGCAGATAGAGAAATATGGCTTTTCGCTGGCTCTTACGGCGTTGACGACCTAAAGACCTGCGACGAAAGAGGGAATCAGGTCTTTGCTGTTTCTCCTTTGAAATTGCTTCAAATAGGAGGAAGAGACCTTATCTTCAAGTCGGAGGAAATTATTTCTCCCCAAACGCGAGGACAATGGAGGAGTAATTTCATTCTTCCTTGTAGTTATATGAGATTTAAGGGCGGCAAAATGGCGAGTCAAACGGCTGTTGTTTATCTCAAGCCGAACAGTCGCTATACTCTTTATGTCCGCGATTTGCGGGTAAGCGGCGGGTTTTTGGGCGAGAGGGCGATTTTTGTTAGGACGAGTTATAACGCCACTCGTGATTCGCGCAAATCCTACCTCGGAACAATTTGGGCAGACGAAATCATTGACTTGCCTGATGTTGACACAAGCGGCCCAGCGAGATTCGGAATTAAAATCCAAATTGAACCGTAAAAAAGGAGGTAAAAAATGAAAAGCATTCTCGTGATATTTTTTCTTGGTTGTTTCGCGGCGTGCGCTTATCAGTCGCCACCAATCATATATGAATCGCAAAACCCGAGGATTGTTATTAAAGAAATTCCTACAGGCGAAAAAGCAGAACAGAAGGAAGAATTTTTTGAGACATCTTATGTTTATCCAGACCTAACGAGGGGATGTATAGAAAATCAGGCGTTCCCGTATATTCCGAAGGTTTTTCTAATAGCAAACGGGCAAAGAATTACCCTAATCGGACCAGAAACAGGTCCGCCAGAATTCAATCCAAACGAAATCAGAGAATTCAATCTTCCTCCCGGCGAGCACTTTCTCCACATTGAGAGATGGCAACATTTTTCCGCCTACGGAGGATGGAAAAAAATTCCAAAAACGGAAATAATTAAAGTTTCAGTCGCTCAATTTAAAGAGGGCGATTTAAGCAGATGGGCGACCGAGTACTACGGCTGGCGCGTGATTGTCTATGACAAGCGCACAACCGTTTACGGTGGGTACCAATAACAGGCGATTAAGGGACAGTCCCCCGCAACGAGTGGCTGTCCTTGTCAACTTTTAGCCCTGATTTGGCAGAATAAATCAGGGCTTTTTTTATTTTCTTATTTGGCAGTTTTAAACAAAGGTGATAAAATTTAAATCCAAGGTCAGATCTCAAGTGTATAATTGAGATTATAGAATATGTCATCTTTTTCCCTTAAAATTATCGCCGTAATTACTATGGTCGCGGACCATGTCGGTTTTTTGTTCTTTCCTCATATATTATGGCTAAGAATCATAGGAAGAATTTCATTGCCAATTTTTGCGTTTCTTATAGGCGAAGGCTATGAAAAAACGAGCAATGTAAAAAAATATTTTTTTCGTCTTGCAATATTTGCCCTTATCTCTTTTGTGCCGCATTATTTCCTTTTTAAGGTCGGCAGCGCTCCGTACTCAGGAGGATTTAATATATTTTTTACGCTTACCGCTGGATTATTAGGACTAATTGCATTAAATCGATACTCTACTTTTACGGGCATAACCGCGCTAATTGGGATAGCAACAGTTGCAGAGTTGCTGCGGTTTGATTACGGAGCATACGGAGTGCTCCTTATCTGCGCTTTGCGCGGGTTTAGACGCCACAAGATTAGAGATATTGCTTTTGTTGTTATTTTAATCGCGATTTCAGTCTCATTCAAAATTCCACCTGGAACAAATTCACTGCAATATTTTTCTCTATTTGCTTTACTCCCTATTTTTTTCTACAACGGCGCTCACGGTATGCGTTTTCCCCGCATGTGGTTTTACTGGTTCTATCCGGCGCACATTCTAATTCTTATATTCTTAAAAATTTATATGTAATAATCCAATCCAATCTTCAATCGTTAACCTTTCGGCCCTGATTTGAACATCTAAACCAAGTTCAATCAGGGCTTTTTTTATTTCCTCTTTATTAATTTTTAGCTTTTCCGATAAATTATTCGCCAACTGCTTGCGCGGTCTGGAAAATCCCGCTTTAACTAAGCGGAAAAATTTTTTCATATCAATATCTTTTGGCTTGCGGATATCGCTAATTTTGACAACAGCCGAATCAACTTTTGGTTTGGGCCAAAACGATTGTTTTGGAACATCATAAAGAAGTTCAGGACGGCTATATATTTGAACGGAGACCGAGAGCAGGGTCATTTTACCTTGTGAGGCGCATATTCTCCGCGCGACTTCTCTTTGCATTAAGAAAATAATTGTTCGCGGAGGATTTTCCGATTCCAGCAATTTTCTAATAAGAAAAGAAGTTAAATAATATGGAATATTTGCGACAATTTTGTAGGGCGCGGAGATAATGGGGGCTGCCCCCGCGGCGGGGGCAGCCCCCATTATCTTCAAAATATCTCCAACTATAATTTCCACATTATCCAAATCTCTTAAATTTTCTTTTAGTATTTCCGCTACTTTTTTATCTTTTTCCACGGCGATTACTTTTTTCGCTTTTTGGGCTATTTTCTTCGTCAAAGCGCCTAAGCCAGGTCCGACCTCCAGAACAATATCCTCCGAAGAAATTTCGGCCGCCTTAACCATCTGGTCAACCACTCCTTCGTCAACCAAAAAATTCTGCCCCAGGACTTTG
>Ga0180732_1002304_pt1 | contig 10330 bp, 16 predicted proteins | sample KR11_01MetaG_FD_148674 | JGI IMG/M metagenome (GOLD analysis project Ga0180732, IMG submission 148674) | Groundwater microbial communities from the Olkiluoto Island deep subsurface site, Finland - KR11_0.1 MetaG | ecosystem: Environmental > Aquatic > Deep subsurface > Groundwater | place...
CCTCGTGTTTGATAGTATAATTTCCTGTTTTATCAAAGGTATAAACGAATGGATTAGATGTGGATTTTTGAACTCCATCTACTTTCCATATATGTGATGTTAAAGTAGTCTGCCATGTTATTACTTTTTATGATACATTAAATGTACATGATGGTGGTGGTTCTGTATATCCTTTTTTATATGTAGCAAATGCAAGCGAACCAAGTCCTGGACTTGTCCATTGACAATTTCTTGAAACTCCGTTTTTACATGCTTTCATTAGACTTTTACGTGCAATAGGAACTTTAATAAGGTTTGAAGCACTTGGAGTAGCTTCAAATCTTTTGTTTGCTTCAATATTACAATCTCCAATATCACATCCATCAACATCAGTTGTTTCACAACATCCATAATCAGATGAGTACATTAATATCCAATATGGTACATTTGCTGCAGAAAGAAGTAAGACTGTATCAATTCCGAAATTTGTGTAATTCGTTGATAAAGTATTATTTGTTTTTGTATATTCTTTCAATGACTCATTTTTAGGAATGTCATATCCTGTCCAGTTTTCTCTTATTGATATTTTTAAATCGGCGATATGTCCAGAATATTTTTTAACTTTAACAAATTCTATTAGACTTAGACATCTCGAAGATGGTGTAAAACTGAACGCAGCCACGCTGAAGTTATATAGTGTGTACCCGCCATCTTGTGAAGTACTTGCAAAATTGTTGTCAACGGTATCACTTCCTTTACAATTATCATTAAATGTCATTAGTACCTCCTGTTGTGTTGACTAATACTAACATATTATTGTCTTTTTTAAGTCACTTTAAAGTCACATGTTGGTGATGGTGGTGTTAGTGTTATACTACATGATTCTGTACATGTTTGATTCATAGAATCGGTAATTAATACTGATACTATTATTGGATATGTATCTGTTGATAATACTTTGTACGAACATGTTTTCTCTGTTCCTGAAGGTACATTTGTATATGAACATCCAGTTATAGCAGTTCCACCTTTTTTAAATACAATACTATAATTTGGTGAACCTCCAGTTCCAGTAACTGTCATCACTATAACATCATCTGTTTTTGCAGTTTTTCTATTGCATGTAGCTGTGAGGGTTTTTATATTACTTCCACAATTATTACAAGATATTTTTTCTATCTGTTTTATAACATCAGTCATTTGTAAAGTCGATAACTCAACATCTGATGATATTTTATATTGTTTTCCTGATACATTTATTGTTTGTTCCATATTGTTACCTCTTATTATATTAAATTGATATCTGCAACATAATCTCCAACTTCAAGTGGACACTCTGTATATGTAAATGTTATGGTTTCTGTTCTTGTCTCACCAGGATTTAGTGTAATATCTTTTGTTTTTGTGCAATTATTTACATCTGCTTTCATAGTTTTTGTGACTTGTATTGTATTTGTTGTTGGTGCTAATAGAACAGCTCCAACAATAATATCATTTCCTACAACAATACTTTCTGGTGTAAGACAGGATACTATCTGTATAGTGTTTGTTGGCTCTGCTTTTGCTTTTCTTGCTAAGAGCAGCAATGCTCCTGCCGTGCCTATAGCGAGTAGAAGCAATACTTTACCGTTTGCCATATATTTATTTTATGCAAGCACCATGCTTATTTTAAAGTTATACGTAACTGCTGATGGGAAGCATGATGATGGAATTGCAACGACCGCAGGATAGTCAATTGGTATCGCCGTTAAATTGCCTGGTATGCCGTAAATATCTGTCGTGTAACATGGCGTGTCTGGGAAATTTACGTCTGTTGTAAGTTTTACATATACTTGAAATTTCACACTCCTATAACAGTTTCCTTCTGTTACATGAACTGTAACTGAAATGCCAGATCCAACTGTTATTGGTGCCAGTGGTATTGTGTCACAGCTTGCGTGTATTGGAGGAGTTTTATCTACCACTGTTCTGTTTGTATACATTGCTAGATAAAGGGTGGTAAAATTACCACCAGGTTTAGAATTTGTTATAGTATAATAAACAGTATATACTCCCACGAATGCGTCTGCTAAATCGCTCATAATACTTTTAGTGCCTACTGTTGTTTCAGTCATAGGATAATTATATCCAAACTCTCCTATCAAATCAATAGCTGCTTGTATATTTATATCGTGATTTAATGCTACTATATTATAAGTAAAACCAACAGGATTTCCGCATGTTTTTACCATTGTAGCTAATGGAACGGCGGGTACTACTGAATCTATCACCGCTGGTTTATATGCAACAAGTGTTATATTAGTATATGTAACAGTTTTGCTGGAATACCATGTCACACCATCGGGTTTCAGAGCATCAACTCCAAGTGTTATAGACACATTAGTATCTGTTGTTACAATGTTTAGTGGTAAAGTTGGTGCATATGTTACATTATCCGCTCCTGTGTTATCAAATAATATCTCACCACCAGTTGTAGCTATTATTTTAATATGTCCTCTTGTTTTTATATCACTATTAAGTGTTACAGTATAGGCAACACTCAACTGAATCAGTGCCTTGTTTGGTGCGAAAGATGCACCTGCTGCTGATGGGGTGGTCGCTCCCAGTGTCACGACAGCAGGAGTATATGCAGGCGTGACAGTTATTGGCTGCGTGCATCCTGTCTGCAGTGTAAGTATGTCTGCTAAGCTGTTCATTTCAAGTGGTTTCCATGTTAATTCTTCGTACATATTTATCATCTCTTTTATTATTTATTTATTCATTATTTATTTGTTTGTTGTTATTCTATTTGGGTTTGTCATTATTAAATTCATTTTGCCATTGTTATTAATTCATATCCTTGTTTCTCGGACAGGTCAAACATTATCCACCCAGGAAGGACTTTGCCGAATGTGATATCTGAAAGAAGGGTGGTATCAAGATAAGCTATTAAATCTACACTGCTATAAGCAAAGAAATATAGTAACGGATTTCCAGCGTATGCAGGACTCCATGACTGATTAGCAATCGACCAGTTATACCAGCTACCTGCAGTATCTACTATATTGGCATCTGTAACTTTGCGGCTGTAATCTATTACTTTTGAAAAAAAGGATTTCACTATAGTACTCTGAGTGCATCCTGACTGAAGGGTGAGTATATTTGGTAAAACATGTATTATCGATTTCATTATGCTAAATCTCACTAATTTATAATAATCTCTTTAGTTTTTATATATTATACTTTTTACTTCATTTTTTCTTTAGTAGTTATCAAGTAGTTTCTCTACAGATTTTAGTTTTTTTCCAATTTCACTGTTGGAGTTGATTTCATTTTCTAATTGTTCAATTGTAAATGTTGCATATCCAGCCATAATTTTTGTCGAATTTATATTATCTAATGATAATTTCTCAAATTTAGAATCTTTGTTTTGAGATAAATTATTTTTATTACAATCACATGCCATATTAATCACTTCTTATTCATTTTACATTTACGTACAGGTGCATGTACAGATACTAATTTCTTTGCTTTTGAAATTACAAATGTATTATCACATGTTTTCTTTTTTATTAATTTAAGATAATCATTAGCATCCTTTTTATTAGCAATTGAACCATAAACATCTTTTCCGTTTGTTATATAATATGTCATATTAATTCACCTATAAATATTTAGCTGCAATTTTTATAAGTTCAATATTAAGTTCTTCTTGTGTTCCTTTAAAATCATTAACATAGTCAGTGAGATTATAATTTCCTCATGTTTCTTCTGTAAATGCTTTATTTACAGTTGATAAGACTAGTACTCCAATTTTTTTATAAGTTTCTTTAATATGTTCTTCTACCATATTATTTACTTCCTTTTTTTGGAGTCATTATTTTTTGAATTCTATTAATATGCTATTTCATTTTCTAATTGTTCAATTAAAAATGTAGCATAATCTGCCATTATCTTAGTATTGTTTGAATCATCTAATGACAATTTTTCAAATTTTGAATCTTTATTTTGTAAGGTGTTATCATTGCTATCTTTGCTACAATTACAACTATGTTTGACTACTCTATTTTTATTATTTTTGCATACATCCAAGAGTTTTTAGGTTTCTATGTGATTTGTACATTAGTTCTTGTATTTATTGGGGGTCATTCCAGGGTTGTACATTTTATCCTCTGCCTCATTTTTTTTCCTTCGGTCTGCTAAATATCTCGTTAGCTACCGTTACAATGTTCATATCGCCTTGCATATCACTTTGACCTTTTACCATATCCAAAGCAACCAAATGATTAGCATATATTAATTTCCATTCTTCTTCTTGATGCTCTTCTGGATTGATTGGTGAATATTTTAAATCTGGTTTCAGTTCATCTATTATCTTAGACCATGTAAGCACTTCACGAATTCTCTGTTCAGCTTTATCTTAATCGCATCCAGTCATCACGAAAATCTTGTAGTTTTATTTTATATTATTCCAGCTCACCAGCACAAATCCGCAGAGTGGGCATTTTTGAGTGCCGTTATTCTTATTACCTGTTAGAATTGCGAGATGCCTTTTAATTTCTAATGTTACTTCTGTTTCCATTTCAGTGCGTGTGACATTCTTAGATATTAGTTGTGATACACCATTTCCCATTCTCTTGTAATCTAATTCTTTTTGATTAACCACGGCAACTGCGGCATTCCGTCTTGCCTGATGCTCTGCTCTGAGTATGTCTGTTACTTCTGTTACACGCACTTTTCCTTTAAATCTCTTCAAATTTGGATTGGCGTCATGTAATCCTACCTGTATCTCATCATATAATTTCTGAAGTATGAGTTCGTCATCGGTCATGGACGATGCTAACTTTGGTAGTGTATATTTTTCAACTTTAATTTGTTCACCTTTTGTGCTGATTAATGAATTTGGATATATCATTGCTCCACACTGATTACATTCTTGAGATTGTATTCCTAAGTCCATATTATCACCTTTATATTGCTATTGCTGATGCTGTTCCAACAGCGCCAGCAGTACCAACAGTAGCAGAAGTTCCACAGGCACCACCATCGCCACCATTAATAGTTAATGTACCCGCTCCTATTTGTGTTTTGTATAATATATATATTATTCCTCCACCACCTCCTCCGCCACCACCACCTCCTTGGTCACCACCCTCTCCACTTCCTCCATCTCTACCATTGGCACTGATAGTTCCACCTGTATTATCATAATCATTTAGAACAATCAATGTCTCACCGCCGCTACCACCACCGCCACCACCACAGCTACTTCCAATTCCGACGGTACCGTTATTGCTTATTAATGAATTGTTATCAAGTGTTTTCGATATGATAAGCATTCCTCCACCACCAAGACCACCACCACCATAACCATGATAACAACTATTACCACCGCCGCCTCCAGCACCATATACATCTATAAATTCCTGTACCGACGCAGGAGCGGATTTTGATTGAACTGTTCGTATAAGGTAATCTACAACAGCATTGAAAGAAATATCACCTATTTGTGCACCTGTCTGAGTAGTATATGTTACTGCGGCACCAGCAGTTGGAGAGCCGAGAGTACCCGCAGCACCATCTCTACCACCACCGCCACCGCCACCGCCATATGTAGAGTTTACACCACCGTTTCCACCAGTTCCCCCAAGTCCAACTGTATTTGTACCGACTCTATATATATTACCAACTCCACCACCTTGTGCGGTTCGGTTAATCGTGCCATTATTTGTGATGCTATAAGCAATTATTATACTGGATTTGAGTATTGATGTAGTATTCACAGTAAGCGTAACTCCAGCATTAACTGTAATACTTCTATAAATATTCTTATCTGTAATTGCAGTATTTGAACTGATAGTTACATTCGAAGCATTTAGAGTAACTATATCCATTAATTTAGTGAAAGCATCGTCTGTTACTACTTGACGCAGGAGTGCTTGCTCTTTATCTGATGTCAGATTTGCATGGGTAGTAATAGAGTTAGCTTTTGTAGCAGTCAGATTAGCATGGCCAAATATGCTTGCACCTTTTGCAGCAGTTAGATCAGCATGGTTAAATATGCTTGCACCTTTTGCAGCAGTTAGATTAGCATGGTTAAATATGCTTGCACCTTTTGCAGCAGTTAGATCAGCATGGTTAAATATAGATGCTCCTCTTGCAGTAGTCAGATTAGCATGGTCAAACGCAAGTGCTAATTGTGCAACTGTATATGTTACTGCTTCTACATTTGTTGCAGCAGTCGCTATTAAGTATTGTGCACCATCAAGAACTGCTCCTCTTTTCCCATCCACTGATAATGAACCTGTATTAAATATCGATGAAATCCTAGCTGAAGTAATGTTTGCAGATGCTAATATTGTGCTTATCTTTGCAGCAGTCAGGTTAGCATGGTCAACTATACTTGCACCTTTGGCAGCAGTCAGGTTAGCATGGTCAACTATGCTTGCACCTTTTGCGGCAGTCAGGTTAGCATGATCGAATATAGATGCGCCTTTAGCAACAGGCAGGTTAGCATTGTCGAATATGCTTGCACCTTTTGCGGCAGTCAGGTTAGCATGGTCAACTATGCTTGCACCTTTTGCGGCAGTCAGGTTAGCATTGTCAAATATGCTCGCAGCATCAGCATAACTGAACACTAAAGCATCAAACATACTCGCAGGAATTGAATTTGTTACTGCATTATTGACATCAGCAGCAATTTCTGTTATGCTTTGTTTGATTGTAGCTTTGCCGATTCCTTGTGGTGGAAAGCTCATGTTATGATGCTCCTCTTATAAACTGGACTTCACAGTAATCGATAGTTCCAGTTGTTGCACTGTATCTCAGGTTAAATGTATCTCCGCTCTTAACTGGAATGTCAAATGCATATAACGCACTTGCACTCAGAGCGCCATTCTGGTTTAGGTTGAGAGATTTGGTTATAGCGGAACGGGTGATAGATGCTCTCAATATTCCTGCAATCGTTACCTGAGCAACTATCCGCATAGTACCGCCTGCTGTTATCGAAATGTCAGCACCAAACCAATTCGCCTCCACAGCAGGTAGGGCAGCATTGAAAATACTTCCTGCGCTTGAGGGCTGAATATCAGATGTGGCGACTCGTGTCGATAACGCAACATCAAGGTTATCAGTCATGGCTTTTACAAGCGCAAGCGTTGTCTGTGTAGCCACATCTGCTATTGTTCCGAGATTGGCAGTGACCGTCCCTGATACAGGAACTGCTGATTGATTGGAAGCGATTGCTACAGGTGTTGATGCTGCCATTAACGCCTGTCCTTGAGCGGGAATCTTATCCGTGCCAGTCTTTACACCAGCAAGGGTCGTCTCAGTTGCTGCGCCTGTGGGTAAAGGAACGGAGGCAAGAGAAACAGGTTGAGTTTCTGTAAGGTCTGCTTTAAGCTGTAATTCAGTAAGGAGAATGTCCTGTTTGGCTGCTGTTGTCGCACCTGCAGGAAGAGGAAGAGAGGTTGCTGAAACAGGTTGGATTGTTGTCCCTGTTGGGTCTGTTCTAATTGGAGCTGTAGCAGTTCCACCCGGCACAGCACCGCCAGATGCAGGGAGTGCAACACCTACCAGTTTCATAGTCTGAGTGCCTACACCCGTATCATAATCAGATGTTATTTCAGTATTTGTTTTTGTGTTAAGTGCAGATAACGTGGTCTCTGTTGCTGCTCCTGTTGGTAAAGGCAATGAAGCCGCTGAAATGGGAACAAGGTCATTTGTGGCTATCGTGACCCGCTGCGTCCCTGTGTCTCTTACTCCAGTGTTCAGGGATATTGCTACTCCTCCTTGCTGAGCAAGATTAGTTACTGCGGCTACGGTAGTAACGCCTGCAAGAGTATTAGCAGGCTTCAGGAGGGTATTAATTGATGCATCCTGCGTGTCCTGTTTGGCTGCTGTCGCCAGCGCAGAGGTACTCAATACTACCCCTGCTGCGTCTATTGGTTGAGTAGCAATGACCAGCGTTCCAGTCGTTCTGGCAGTATTCGCAGCTTTGATGTTTGCTCTGTTATCAGTATCGACATCTTTCAGCTCAACGGCGCCAATCTGAATATCAGAAGAAAGTGCAATGCGCCCGTTAGCATCCAGCAAGATAGGAGCAGCATCGCCGTCTGTGTATGAGGTTGGCGTTGCCTGATACTTACCAAACACTGCCATCCCCTTAGACGCAGTACCGAACGCTGCATCCTGTGTCAGAACATCAAGAACACTTCCACTTGGACTTATATTTGTCATTGTTGTATCATTGCTCCACTAATAAATCTATTTCTATGTTTGTCATTTTGTTACTCGTATTCTACATTAAACCAACAATCTGTAGTGCCGATTGTTTTTGTTGCACCAGTGCTTGAATTGCATATTATAATACCAACCGAAAATCTTTTTCCATATTTTCCAGAATCGTAACTGAAATTTGATGTTGCTGGAACATAGAGTGTGATAATTGGTACTGCAGTATCTGCAGGTAATGATGATGTGTTGTGAATTTGGATAAATTGTGCTGTTGCCTTTGAGTTATATCCACTGAAGCCATATAATATTCCTTCTGATGCTTTTATTACTCTACTTGCTTCATAAGCAGTGCTCACTGTTGAAAGAGGATTATATTTTTGATATCTAACTTCTTGTCTTGTCATGTTTAATCGGCCTCTACATATAGTATTGTGAGATATAATTTAGAGTTTGTTGCTCCAGTGTTCTCTGCTATTAAGTGTATTTCGTTTGTATTGTCACTATCTGCATAAAATAAGTCTGATTCTACATCTCCTTCATAAACAGAGTTTGCGTTGCTTGATAATGATACAACTTGTAATTCACCTATGTATGTGTTGTTACTATAAACTGTTGCTGCTCCAATATCTTTGGAATAAAATTTAATTCTCCAGTTAGTGTTGTGTTCAGATGAGATTGCTAATCCTGTAATCTTTGTACGGTTATATAAGATACCTGTTACATTTTGAATTGATGAACGAGCGCCTGCATTTACAGTTGTTGAAATGGTGTGGTTCTTTTTAAATACTCTTCCTTGACCTCTAATTGCCTGGTTGAGAGCTACGATGCTTACGTCTGCAGCCATTGTGGTGTCTCCTTTACTACAAAGATATGGAAATTATAAATCATCTATTTGATTTTTTTCAGATTATTCTGCGTCTTTCTTTTGTTATTTACGAAGTTCCTTCTATTATAATTGTTATTGTAACATAATTACTCGCATCTGCAGTTCCTATTGACTTTACATCTACTCTGAAATATCTTCCTGAGTCTTCGATGTTCCAATGGTATGTTCCATTTTCTTCATATACTTCAGATGTTATCTCAGCAAAGTTTGCTGTAGTCGTGTCTTTTGAAGAAAGTGTTGTCACTTTTACTAAATAATCTGTAATAGTTCCAGTTGATGTTAGATATATTGTTAGTGATTTGTTTGGAATAGAGTTTGTATCGATAGTTGTGCTATTTTGAACTGTATTATTTGTTAGATTAACAGCATTTACAATAGTTTGTGCTGATAGTCTTGCTAATGATGTTGTGGCACTTTGACCTTGTGATGGAAATGGCATGTTATATCACCCTAAAGATACTTCATAAGGTACGTTATTTTGATTTGCTCCGATTTTTAGACTATAAACTTCCCATCCATCCACATTTAGTGCACTGTTGGGATCAACTGTAAAGTATTCAATTGCTATTCCTTGTCCAGATTGACCATATTCAGTTCCGTTTATAGAAATCCAACATAATAATTTTGCTATTGAATCTCTGTTTTTAATATATCCAGTTGTTGCATTTCTTTGGAGTATTGTAAATACATTGTGTATGTCTGCAGTTGTATAAGCAGTTGCAGGATTAACATCGCCAGTGGTTAAGGTTTGATTTCTTATATATCCTCTTCCTGATTTGAAATCAATATTTTTTTGTTTCCATATTTCAAATTCTGTTACTCTGTATTTAACTCCAGTTAGTAACGTTCTTATTTTTAATGTGTGTACATTAATATATTTTTTTCCCTCACCTTCATAAAATGTAAATTCGCTCGAGTAACTTGTTCCGTTGCTTGAATATTTTACATATATTGTACCAGGTCCATCATTTAGAACAATAATATTTTTGGCATTTTGATTTAGGAAATCGTATATTTTTTCGCTTGTGTATTCAGTGGTGTCTGATGTTCTTACTTCATCATAATATTTTTGTTTAGTTTCTGTGATAGTTAGTTTGTTTTGGATTTTTATAATTTCATTTAGCGATGTTCTTTCAATTTTTATTAGTTCTAATAGTAGATTTCCTATGTTGGATTCTATATTTTCAACAGCTTCAACATTTATACATTTTTTTGTAATGTCTGTTTCTGTCATATGATTTATCATAGGGT
>Ga0180732_1002305_pt1 | contig 10325 bp, 10 predicted proteins | sample KR11_01MetaG_FD_148674 | JGI IMG/M metagenome (GOLD analysis project Ga0180732, IMG submission 148674) | Groundwater microbial communities from the Olkiluoto Island deep subsurface site, Finland - KR11_0.1 MetaG | ecosystem: Environmental > Aquatic > Deep subsurface > Groundwater | place...
TTCATGGCTTCAAAAGGCTGCCACATCAATAATCCTGTGAAACCCATGACGACTGCCCCGAATCCTGCACCGAAATATTCGAACTTCTGCTTCCATGCATATCTCCCGAACTTTGGAGGTTCATCTGTTAGCCTAAAGTAATAGCGCATCTGCCAAGTGAAATCTTTGAGGTCCTGCAGATTGAACAATACATCAAAGCGCGGTTTCTCAAGAAGATGGAAGACCACATGGTAAACAGACACACCGATCATCAGCAAACCTGAATAATGATGGATAAATGTCCTGTTATCAAAGCCGCCCACAGAATCTATCATCATTTTCGCCCACCATTCATCAGGGAACTTAAGCGGGAAACCAGTGTATGCAAGCAGTATAAAGGTCGTGAAGAATATGATATGCTGTATGCGCTGGTTCAGCGTGAACCTTCTGAAGATCAAATCAGTCATGATGTTTCCTCCTTCCTATATCGAGTCCTGAAGTAATGCCCAGGAATATCAGCCCGAAAGTAAATGCCAGTTCAAACAGTATCATTATTATGTAGAAGTATGTTACAAGCGATTTAACATCAATAAAGAACAGGTTAACTGACTGCTCTTCATGGATCTTGCCGCCATAAACATAGACATTATTAGCTCCGGGATGGCAGTCTGTCTTTCCGCATGTCGCAGGCAGGTTCGCCGGATTTATTGCAGACTCTGGATCATCCTCGGATCTTGTATCGTGATTTTCATGGCAGTCAGAACAGGTAGCAAGTAAACTTCCGCCGCCCAGGTAAGACTTATAATGATATGACTTCTTGTAAGTGTCAAATCTGTCTGTTTTTATTCCATAGTACAACGCCTGCATTTTAGTCTGGTCTTCATGGCATCCAGCACACATCATAGATGAATTATCAATATGTGTTGGAGATTCCCTGTTCTTAGAAGACAGGATATTATGGACGCCATGGCAGTCAGTACATGAAGCCGCTTCAGCTCTCCCTTCCAAAATTTTCTTCCAGTGAATGCTTTTTTCATATTTCGCAGATACCTGCGCATGGCATTTTGAACAGAAGGTCGTCTGGTTTAATTTTGAAGGCGAGCCCCCAAACCCCTTGGACATGACGTTTATAGATACAACGCTGCCGTTGATCTTTAGGTCTCCGCCGTGGCAATCCGTACACGAAAGATTTTTATTAAAGTGTACGCTTTTCTCAAATTCGCTTACCTGTTTTGTGTGGCAGTGGTAACAGGATACATCCCCATTATTCACTTGCGCGACAGCAACCCCGGTCAAAAACATTCCAACAAGGAAAACCAATGCAATTATTTTGCCTATCCCTGTCCTTAATAGCTTTTCTTCTATGGTATTCGTATCATCACCTCACAAAAATTATCTCCATGAGTCACAAGTTTATTGACGTTCAATTCTACCCCGTTCCCAAATGCATAGTTCAATGCGCCTTTGAACGTCTCCCTGGCAGTATGGCACACATAAATATCAAACACGTTTCCGTCTGAAGCAAGATCGCATTTCTTTACAGTATACAGAAGATTTTTCCCCTCCAGTTTCCATTCACTCTCCCTGCGAAGCCTGGAATCGATGACGGAAAGAGCTTTACTGAATGTACTCAGGTCCCAGTTCTTGATGTTGTTCTCGCTTTCGTATTCATGCATAAGGGAGATCCCTATTCTCCTGCCAAGTGAAGTAAGAGACATGGGAATATCAGGGATGTCCCGGATCCCTTTCAGATATGCCAAGAACACTATCAACTCCTGGTCGACCGTGCTTTTACTCGCCTTCAGGCTGTCCACGATCTCGTTTATTTTCGTACCGACATCAGGTCTGTGCCTGAGCACGATCATATTGGCTACAGAGGCTGCGTCGTATAAATGACCGTTAGATTCCATGAGAAGGACAAGGCTCTTTTTCAGTTTTTCTATCGCCTCTTTTGTCCTGAAATTATGGAACAGGGCAATGGTATCTTTATCGATCTCCACCCTGTCTGCTATCCTTGAAGTCTCGTAAACGTCCTTGATATGAGATAGCATCTCTGCTAATGGTATATCCCGCACGGGTTTTTTTGCCAGGTTCTCTATCATTATTTCGCCAGGGGGTATCCTGTTCGCAAGTATTTCTTCGAAATAGTTCCTGTGGACAGTGACCATATTGTAGTTGCTGATCATATGCCTGTCAATTAAAGCCTTCCAGAAAGCAGGTCGGCTTTTTATACTCTTCATTACTTCATCCCGTTCTCCGAAAAAGGTGCACAGGCTCTTCTGCGCATCCTTATTATTCGATCTTGACAGCTCTACCTTTATGCCTTCAGTATATCTTGTGACCTTCTTTATCTCAAGCGGCGCCTGGATAAGCGAGTTCTTCACCAGGTACTGGGAAACCATACACGCCACGAACTTAATTCTTTGAGAGGCTCCTTTTAATTCAAGCAGCACATCAGTTGGGTATGAGTCGCGGTCAGCTTTCAGGACAAGGTCGATCCCCCAGTCAAGCTCCAGAAGCCTGCGCCTCAGGTATTCTTCCAGTCCTTCCATCGAATGTACCAGCATGGGATTTATTGTTTCATCCAGTATGTCATCCGGAATAAGTATACCATCCATCTCAGAGAGCGTCCAGTTAAGTAAAGGCAGATCTATGGCAGATGAATTCGTGCGCAAGCTGTGTTTTCCTGCAAGGTTTATCATCTCCCTGAGAGCGGCGCCAAAGTTACCGTTATATTTTTCTATATACGGTTTCATTTTTTCAACATAGTCATCGTCAAGAGAGATGTGTCTTGTAATAGTCATCAAGATTTACTCCACAATTTTTCATACATATTTTCATCTCCCTGACGAGCCATGTACCTGCATCTCTCCTATGCCGCCGCAACCTTCTGGACAATGTAAATAAAGAATGCTGCCGGGATGAGGAACAATCCTGCGGCAAAGACGCCAAAGAAGGCTTCGGTCGGGAGGCTATACGCAGCTGCCAGAAAAACCATGGCAGCAAACACAACAAACAGATATTTTATCTGATTTTCTAATGTTTGGGTATCCATATTTATTTCTCCTTGATCTAACATATCAAATGACAATGTTATAGAAGTGTTTGAGAAGACCCTGTGACGGATTTGCCTTTGTTCGTCACATTAAGCTGTATCATGGACTGCATACAACACAAAAAAAAAATCATGTCTTTTTCCCTGGATTCTCGACATGATTATTTAATTATGGTTTGAAAACCTAAAAAAGACCATTTCATGGATATTTTGCCGAATAAGGGTTCATGGATATTTGTTGTTGGTGTATTTACTACATAAAAAAGCCTTTGTGGCTTTTTCTGCCGGTTTCTGACCTGGGTCTTACCAAATAGACTTTTGACATTGTCATTTGATATATTGAATTGAAGAGGTGACAAAATATGGATACCCGGTTGAAATATATTGTGGCAATAACTGCGGCAATGGGTTTTATGATGGCGGCATATATTTATCCCGCAGAAACTTTCATTACCTTTACCGTGGGGTGGCTATTCTTCATACCGGCAGCATTCGTAGTTTACATGACCTATAGTTTCCTTGAATACATGAATGAAAGGAAACACAGGATCACCGTGAGCATAAAGCCGACCGAAGCTATGAATGTGCTGGCTCGCAGGGAAGCCGAACTGAAGAGAGAAAAAGAAATGATGTATGAGGAACTCAGGGAAGGGATACGACCGAAGTAGCATCGTATCCTTTTTTTGTTTTCACGGAAGCTGAATTACGACCTGGCAATATTCGTCACCATGTGATATTAATTTCTTGATCTCTAATTTTGCTGTATTTCCGAATGCATAATTCAATGCGCCTTTGAAGGTTTCCCTTGAAGTATGGCAGATGCATGTATCAAATTTATTACCTTCATTGGCGAGATTACATCTCTTGACCGTATAGAGCAGAATATTCCCGTCAAGTTTCCATTCACTTTCAGTGTGGAGTTTGGAATTTATCATCTCGAACGCCTTTCTGAAGCTCTCAAGGTCCCATTTCCTGATGACGTTCTCCTTTTCATATTCATGCATCAGGGTTTTGCCCATCCTTCTGCCCAGGGATGTAAGTGACAGGGGGATATCAGGTATGTTCTTTAAACCCTTCAGGAACGCCATGAACATTACCAGTTCCTGATCCACCCTACTGCTGCTGTTTTTCAGAGTTTCCACGATCTCATTGATCTTTAAACCCACATCGGGTCTGTGCGTCAGAACGACCATATTGGCGGTTGATTTAGCATCATATAAATGACCATTTATCTCAAGCAGGGTGACAAGGATCTTCTTCAGTTTCTCTATTGCATCCTTATTCCTGTAATTATGGAACAATATGATATTGTCCTTATCGATCTCAACTCTGTCTGCCACCCTGGCTGTCTCATAGACCTCCTTAATAAGAGCAAGCATGTCGTGGAGAGGTATTTCCTGGATCGGTCTTTTGGCGAGATTTTCTATCGTTATTTCCCCGAGCGGTATGCTGTTAGCCAGAAGTTCCTCAAAGTAATTCCTGTGTACAGTGACCATATTATAATTGCTTAAATGATGTCTGGAGATTATGGCTTTCCAGAAAACCGGATTGCTCTTAATGATCTTTATTACTTCGTCTATCCCTCCAAAAAACGCAGTAAGACTATTGATGGCATCGTTCCTGTTCGATCGTGATAGTTCGATCTTGATCCCTTCATTGAAATTCAGCACGGAATTTATCTCAAGAGGGGAACGTTCAAGTGAATTCTTAACAAGATACTGGGACATAATAGAGGCGATGAATTTCGCTTTCTGGTTATCTCCCTTTATTTCCATCAAAATATCTGAGGGGAACGTATCATTATCACATTTTAATGAAATTTCTGTAGGCCATCCAAGATCCTTGAATCTGAAATTAACAAAACTTTCGAGCTTTCTTATTGAATTGAACAGCACCGGGTCGATCATTTCATTAATTATATCATCCGGGATGAAGGTGCATACCTCAGTGAGCATCCATTTGAACAGAGAGTTATCTATTGCTGAGGAGTTAAATGGCAGACCGGATTTTCCAGCCTTATCTATTATCTCCCTCATTGCAGCGCTGAAATTACCCTGATGCTTTTCGACATAGGGTCTCATCTTCTCCACGCAGTCCTTATCCAGGGATATGTGTTTTGTAACGATCATTTCTCTCAAACCTGAGTTCAACCTATCCCGTTTTCCGCGTTTTTATGAGGAAAGCTTACTCCTCCTTTAGAACGCTCAATTTCTTTTTATAAAAGTTTTATTATTAATTAAATCCGTATTTGCAATATTGAGCATTTTTTTTTTACTCGTTTATATAACCATCAAATTTACTTACATATATATTTTTCTGTTTGTTTTGATGCAATGTTTTGAGACACATACCCCTTTAAAGCTGGTGATTTGCAGAAATCGAATCAGATATTTTATATAATCCCTGTGGCATAGGATTGGCAGGATGGTCTTAATATGATCAATAGAACTGTGAAATTGAATGCGGTGATCCTTATCAGCCTTATTATTCTAAGTTACATATCAATCTCATTGACCGTGATATTGCTAATCGTTGGATTTCTTTTAATTCCGCCGATAGCTGTAATTGCATATGTATCTGCGCATGGCATCCCCCTGCTCCGGAGTGAGATAGAAGGTCTTCTAAGGTCGGGAAAGGATTTTCTCCTGATATCTGTCTCAAAAGAATATATTACACTGGAACCGCAGTTCAGAAAGGGTCTTGATTGAAATTATTAAGTCCTGATCTAAATTCTGGAAAAAATAATGAAATCCATCGCAATAATCAGGGCTACAGATATCTTAAAACTCAGATCCACACTGCTGGAAATGAAACGTGCAGGCATAGAATTCGATGGGCAGCCAAAAGAGATCAATCCTGCGTCAGTAGATAAAGCGTTATCCCGGACATCTGACAGGAACTATGGCTTTTGCTCACTTGTCCCTGTCAACCAGGAATATGAATCTACCCAGAAAATAATAAAAACCCTCACACTTTATTCGGAAGTCATTCTCATCGACGATTCTTCTGAACATTTCAGGAAGTTTGTTAAGCTGATGCCAGTGCTGCCTGAACTTGAGCTTCCAGGCATTGTGCCTAAAGACGGCAACAAACGGATCACCGCTCAAAAAGAAAAGCCAACAAGTGTATTTCTCGGTGTGTTCGTGAATAAGAAAGTGCAATTGCATACTGACGCAGGAAATACTCATACAGGCATCCTCAGGCATGCAGATTCAATAGGTGTTTTTTTTGAGCCGCTGGACGGTTCATCCCCTGTTTTTTTTACATGGCATGATATCAAGAAGGTAGTGATACCAAGGGAAGAAAAGAGTTAGTGTAAGTTAGTGATCATAATGCAGTACATCTCAGAATCAACAATCGGTGGCATATCCGTCGTACCTGCGATGATGCGTTCATCAGGATAAGCAAGCCTCTGGAAAACCCATATCCGCCTTGAAAGACCCCTGAGTTTAAGGAGAAACGTTATTTCATCCACCCCGAAAGCGGCATCGGGAAGGAGGAACACGTTCTTTCCTCCCTCCAGCTCCCGTATCAAACGGTCTTTTACAGTTTCTATGTCCCTTGAATGTGCGGTTATGACCGCCAGTCCCTCAATATCGAGGTGGATGCGGGAACATGCTAGCTGCAGCGATGATATTCCGGGGATGACGACATCTCCTTTTTTTGCGAATTTCCCGAGCCCTGAAAGCATTGGGTCACCTGTGGAAAGTACGACCGCGTCGTTCGGCAGGGAATTCAGTGTATAATCCTCAATTTCACGGGCTTCGCATTTAATATGCTCCTTTGCCAGTTCTATCGCCCTTCTTGAGCCGAATATTATTCTTGCGTCATGGATCGCGGATGCCGCTTCCTGTGTCAGGAGGTTCGGTCCGGCGCCTACGCCTACTATTTTCATATATTGCCTCCATTTATGTCTCGTCCGCGTGTACCCAAATTACGCGTATGCGCGCTTTTCACCGCAGTGCAATTCTGGCTGTCACGGAGTATGGTCCCGTCCCTGTTTAAAAGCACGACTCTTCTGCGAGACAATGCAACCGCTTTCTCAAGCGCCCTGTCTATAAGGGAATTATCAGGAGAACTATCTATCATTTCCTGCACTGTCAGGTAACCGCTATCTTTCAGGATGGCAGGATAAGACCATTTGAGTATTAAACCCGAAAGTCCGGATATTATCACGTCAGCCTTTTCTTTCGCTGCATAAATACCCCTTGAAATATCGCTTCCGATAAGAATGACAGTGTAGCCCGGGAAAAGCAAGTTCGAGAACCTCACGCCTTGCCTTCCTGTAGTGAGGATGAGCCTGTCCGCATGCCTGATAAGTTCTTCTTTCATCTCTCCCAGATGTTCATTCCAGGGCTCAACGAAACCCGTTGTGCCAAGAATTGATATCCCGCCGGTAATGCCCACCTGCGCGTTAAGCGTCTTTTTTGCGATCTCTTCTCCATTCGGGACTGAAATAGTGACATGCGCTCCTCTTAATCCTGTTTCAGCAAGCGCTTCTTTTATCGCTTCCTCAATCTGCCGCATGGGTGATGGGTTTATCGCTGGTATGCCTTTTTTCGTACCAATGCCTGCTCCTGCTTTTATCACGATAATATCATGTTCCTGTGCCTCTGCTGTGATCTCCATACCTCCGGTAGCGTCGGAAGCATGGTCGCCCGGATCTTTTATGGCAGAAGCTTTCCCATTCCCTGCCGTAACCGGCAGGAGGGCGCGAAGACCGGCTGGCGTGGGTACAGAGACTTCTGAGCAGCTCTTTTTTAGGGACAGCACTGACGCCTTGGCAGCCGCTGCCGCAGTAGTTCCTGTGGTATAGCCGCGCCTCTGCAGCGAACCGTCAGAAAGGAGGACATAACGTCCGCTCGTTATACATGCGAATAGGTCGCTGGTTGGCATCTTTGCCAGCTTTACCCATTCGTCAGGTATCAGGAAATTGTTGACAGGGTCGATCATTTTCATCCTCTCCTGAATAACTTATCCAGTTCTTCCCTGTTAAAAGATACCATAGTAGGTCTGCCGTGAGGGCAGGTATAGGGATTCTCTGTCAGGAAAAGCTGATCTATGAGTCGCTCCATCTGTTCATTCGAACAGTCAGCTCCTGCCTTTATAGCTCCCCTGCATGCGATACTCTTTGTAACGCGCTCGAATATGCCAGTCTCGTCTTTTATCCTGCCTTCTGAAAGTATGTCTGTGATGATGTCATGAACAAGCCCCGGATCTTCCAGATTTCCCAGCATGAGGGGGACTGCGGTTACTGCGAATGCATCAGGTCCGAATTCAGATATCCGAAAGCCGAACTCCTCAAGATGCGGGATGCATTCTTTCATCAGTACCTGCTCTTTTTGGTTCAGTTCAAGGTTAATGGGGACGATAAGCTCCTGAGAATCCGAGCGCTTTGAATCCCTGACCTGTTCGAAAAGTATGCGCTCATGGGCTGCGTGCTGGTCTATTATCATGAGCCCATCTTTTGTCTCTGCGATGACATACAGGGCGTCCACCTGTCCCAGTACCTTTACATGCGGTTTTTCGGTATCGTCTTTCTCACCTGCGCCCATTTCAGTGCGCCGCAGCCTTCGTTCTGTGTCCTTAAAAGGCGCCCGGAACTGCGAGTCTTTTTCCCGGATCATGGTCGGACTTTCTACTTGCTCATATAGCAGTGATTGTGCTGTCTTTACCGGAGGCGTAAGGTCCTTGTTTGAAAGCGCGTCGCTTACTGCCATTGTAACAGCTTCTGATATCTCCCATTCATGGCTCAGACGCACCTGGTTCTTGGTGGGATGCACATTAACGTCTACTTCTTTTGTATCCACGGATATTTTTAAGACCGCAACAGGAAAACGCCCCTGGGGTATGAGAGTGCCATATCCTCTTCGCAGAGCAAAGCCCAGAGCTCTTGATGTCACGTTCCTGCTGTTGATATAAAATGACTGGGCGTCCATGCTTCCCCGTGTGATCGCGGGTTTTGAAACAGCTCCAGTGACCGTTGCGAAACGAGAGCTGAAATTTAAAGGCAGCATAGCTCTTGCCACTTCCTGCCCGTAGATATGTAGTATTGTTTCCTGGATGGGGGATGCGGGTGAGCGAACGAGTTCTTTTCCGTTATGGAGCATGGTAAAGCTCACGTCATTGTGACCGAGAGCGTTCTTTGTCACCGCATCTACGATGTGTGCAAGCTCTGTGCTGTCGGATTTCAGGTATTTCTTCCTTGCAGGGGTGTTGAAAAAAAGCTCTTCGACCGTGATGGTTGTTCCATCGGGCGCGCCAGCATCGCTTACGCCCATCAATTTGCCTCCGTGGACTGCGACCTTCGTGCCTGCAAGCCCTTCTTTTGTTTTTGTGACAAGTTCTACCTTTGCAACGGCGCATATGGAGGATAACGCTTCTCCCCTGAATCCCATGGTCAATACGTTCTCGATGTCTTCAAGCCTGTGGATCTTGCTTGTGGAATGCTTAACGAAGGACAGCGCGGCGTCTTCCCTGTCCATTCCGCAGCCGTTGTCTATGATGCGGATGAGCTTCTTTCCGCCTCTTTCGACCTCTATCCTGATGTCTGTAGCGCCTGCGTCTATGCTGTTCTCGATGAGTTCCTTGACCACTGATGCAGGGCGCTCGATGACTTCGCCTGCTGCTATCTTGTTTACAGTGGCTTCGTCGAGGATGTGGATCTTGGGCATGATTTTTTATTATATGCTGTGATGGCTATTTACTGTTTCGAGTGGGAAGGATGATGGAAGAAATGAAATATATTAAGGCTGGATGAATTCGAGAACTGATTTGAGGTTATGAAGTCGGGTGAGTCGGGTAAGGTTGTGATGACGTCCTGAGTTAATTCAATGAGTGAAGATCTTAGATATTACCGAAAAATAAGATGGCAGTGTTTTGAAAATTGAACCGCGGATAAACGCAGATGAACGCAGATTTGTTGTCTTGCATTATGAATAAAATTGGATGTGTTATTTTTCCGTGATCTCTTAAGATGATCTAAAATTCCAGGATGGTGCGCTGGAAGGGATCATCCACAGCATTTGAAAGCACCTTGAAGTTATTCTTTATCCATTTCATGATATTCGCAGGTATGCCTGTATGTCTCCAGATATTCCAGGGCTATTTTCTGATGGACACGTTTATCCCATTCCTTGATCTCGATCCCGACGATGTAGAACCTCTCAGACCGCTTATAGACCGCGATTATGTCCGCAAGATTGCAGACGCTTTCGCGACAGAGGAATGGTTTGAGGTGCATCTCGGATGTATGGAATACCGGATCGCCATGCTGAGTAATTGATTTGAC
>Ga0180732_1002306_pt1 | contig 10318 bp, 12 predicted proteins | sample KR11_01MetaG_FD_148674 | JGI IMG/M metagenome (GOLD analysis project Ga0180732, IMG submission 148674) | Groundwater microbial communities from the Olkiluoto Island deep subsurface site, Finland - KR11_0.1 MetaG | ecosystem: Environmental > Aquatic > Deep subsurface > Groundwater | place...
AAGAAGCCAGCTTACGTCCCAGCCATAAATCATCCATGGAGAAGTAAATTTATTCTCCAGGTATGACATTTCTAAATCCTTAGAAGTATGACATTTCTATTTCCCGTTGACAAAACACGATAGGGACTTGACAGGGCTATTGGATATGATAAGATGTAATATATTGAAAATTATAAAATCTTTGACTCGGGTCCCTGGTGTAAACTGGGGGTTGGGCCCGATGAGATGGTCTGTGCGTTAGTGCAGGCTCGGCTTCCTCCGTAATCATAGGATAATTGCTGAATCAAAAGAAAAAACTTTTGAGGAGTCGATGAAAGCGCTCGCCAAGATTGGCGGGAATCGGGGTGGTACCGCGAGAACACTTCTCGTCCCTGTTGCGTAGCTTTGTCTACGCTATAGAGACGAGAAGTTTTTTATTAGATAATTTTAAAACATATGAAAAATCATTGTTATATTGAGCCTAAAATATCATCAAATATATTTGAGGCTTTATCGGTTAATAATCACGAAAAATTAATTTTTGGTTTTGATAAAAAATCAGGAATGAAAATTGTTTTGGCAATTCATGACACAACGCTTGGGCCGAGCACAGGCGGCACTAGATTAGCAATGGTGTCAGAAGACAAAGCAATAGAAGAAGCATTAAGGCTATCTTATGCTATGAGTTTCAAAACCGCCATTATCGACGAACCTTTTGGCGGTTCGAAAGCTGTTGTAATTGGAGATCCGTCAAAACCAAAAACCAAAGAGTTTTTACATGCATTGGGAGATTTTATAGAATCATTGGGAGGAATTTTTCTTACAGGAGTTGACATGGGATTTTCTTTGGAAGATGCAAAAATTATTGCAGAAAGAACAAAATACATTTTTAATTCCAAAGGAATCTCCGGCGTTACAACTGGACATGGCGTATTAAAAGGATTGAAAGAGTCTGTGAAATATAAACTTGGTAAAGATAGTTTGCAAGGGGTAAAAGTTGCCGTTCAAGGACTTGGACATGTTGGTGGCACATTGGCCGATTTGCTTTTAGATGAAGGCGCTATTATTTTTGTATCAGACATAGACAATCAAAAAACCAAAAAATATTCTGGCATTAAAAATGCGACTGTTGTTGATAATGAATCAATTTATGATGCAGATTGCGATGTATTTGCCCCTTGCGCGGTTGGTGAAATTATTAATGACCAAACTATATATCGATTAAAATGTTCAATAATTGCAGGCGGAGCGAACAACCAGCTTCAAGACGAAGTAAAACATGCAGAAATGCTTCAGAAAAAAGGCGTATTGCATGCGCCAGATTTTGTGATTAATGCTGCGGGGGTATGTCACGGAATGTGCGAAGTAAAGGGGGTTGATATATCTGAAGCAATGAAGAAAACAGATTTAATTCCCGCAATATTAAAAGACATATTTGAAAAATCAGAAAAAGAAAAAATACCGCCGCTATTTATTGCGTATCAAATGGCTTATGAAAAAATCCAAGCAAAAAAGAAATAATATTTCTAACCGGGTTAATAATATAAATTATTCTGCAATCCGCAGAGCCTTTAATGCCGGCAGAGAAAAAAATATAATTGACCTGACAATTGGCCAGCCCGATTTTGACGCGCCAAAATATTTAAAAGATTCTGCCAAAAAATATATAGATTTAGGTTATAGCAAATACACTCCGACAAAGGGAATTTTAGATCTTAGAAAAGCAATAAGCAAGAAATTAAAGAAAAATAAAATCAACAGAAGCGAAGATGAAATTATTGTAACGGCCGGCACTACTTCTGCTATATTTATGACGCTGTTCAGTTTAATAAATAATGGAGATGAAGTGATTATTTTTCACCTTATTTCGTTGCATATGAAGAAATAATAAAATTTGTTAGCGGTAAAGCTATTGTGGTAAAAACAGATGAAAATTTTCAGCCGGATATTAAATTATTAAAAAAATCTGTAACACAAAAAACAAAAGCAATTATTATTAATAGTCCCAACAATCCAACGGGTGCCGTTTATCCAAAATCTATAATTAAAGAAATTGTAAAAATTGCTGAAAAAAATAATTTATATGTAATTTCTGATGAAATTTATAGCTCGCTTATATATGATGGTGTTAATTTTTTTAGCCCAGGCAAAATTTATTCTAAAACAATAATTATTGACGGATTATCAAAATCCAAAGCAATTACAGGTTGGAGAATTGGATATGTCGCTGGCCCAAAAGAAATAATTGATGCCATAGAAAAAGTTCAACAGTTTACGTCTGTTTGCGCGCCTTCGCCATTTCAATATGCCGCCGTTGAATCCATGAACACCGACATTGATAAAAGCATTATAGCTGAATATCAAAAAAGAAGAGACTTAGTTCATAAAAATTTGAAAGACACTGTTTCTTTAATTAAGCCACATGGAGCGTTTTACTTTTTTATTAAAACGCCAATTTCTTCTGAAATTTTTGCAAAAAAATTACTTGAAAAAGGAGTTGCCGTTGTATCAGGAAAAGTTTTTGGCGATGATTATAAAAATTATATCAGAATTTCATATGCCGCATCTGAGGAAAAATTAAAAGAGGCGTTTTCTATTATAATAAAGGAATTGGGTACTAAGGTTGACATATTATGAAATTGTTAAAGTTATAAAAACGTTTGGCTTCTTCAGCGTAATTAAATTGCGCTACAGAGGCGAGAAGTTTTTTGTCCATACTTTGGACACTTCTTGGTTGTACATTCACAATAAAACACAAACAATCTATTTAGAAGGAGATCCAAAATGATAGACGCGAAACACTTCATGAAAGAGCACAAGACGTTGAATGTTCCGCTTTCCTTTGACGAAGCTTATTCGTTAGGGGATTACGCGGTGTATGCTTGCCGCAATTTAGGCGATCAGCAAGCCATGCTCCAAAGCTTTGCATTTTTGGTCGGTTTTCACGACCGGCACCTCTATGCATGGCAGAGGAATGGTTGTGCAATGCAGCACGCTCTGCCGGAAAATTCTGCAGAGCAGATTGCTGGAATCTGTGCGGCGATATTCGACAAGGATATTGCAAAATCCGAGTTTGGATTTTTGCAGCCGGACGTTCCATTCGCCATGGATAACTGCGGAATGGGTGGCGATCGAACTGTTACCGCCAACATTTCCACTATCGCAGCTTTTATCGCCTCGGCGGCTGGCATACCGATGTGCAAACATGGTTCTCCCGCGAACGCCGACAAAGGCGAGTGTGGTAGCAGCAACTTTGTTGAGGACTTTTGTGGCATTAAGTCCAATGCTCACAAAAGGGATGTTGAAAGGTGCGTGGAGTCGCTGAGTTTCGGATATACGGAAGCTCTTGATACGCGATTCAAGCTCATCCACATGCAAACGCACAAGCTTGCGAATATGCCGCACATGAACGACGTCATCGGTCCGATAACAAACCCTCTACTTCCGCGACTGATGACTCGGCGAGTCATGGGCGTCAATCATCTCATTCCGCCTAAGATTTTGGCCGAGGCCTACCGCATCCTCAACAAAAGGGGATTTACGAATCTCCAACATGGATTGTTCGTTCGAGGATTCACGAACAGCCAGACTGAAGGCGGGATGGACGAGTTGTCTATCTGCGAAATGGGAACTCAAGTCGCAGAATTGAAAGATGGCGAGATAGAAGAGTACTGGCTGAGGCCGGAGGATTTTGGAATTTCTCCGATGCCGATGGAACTTGTCTCACCGCCTGCAGATGTGCGAAAGGGAGATTTCTCTATGAGTATTCTCAGAGGAGAAGCTCCTGAGCCCTGCCTGCAGATGGCGATCGCTAATGCGGCTTTGCTATTCTGGTTGGCTGGAAAGTCCACCTGTCTGAAGGAATGCTATTTCACAGCACGAGATGTGCTGATGAGTGGCAAAGCCTTCGCCAGGATGGTCGAGATACAAAAAATGCTTCCGGCAGAATAGTTTGGAAGCAAAGAAGGGATGGCAATCTATCGGCTGTCCCTTATTTTTTTATAAAATCTCTGATATAATTCACTAATATGCAGGATATTTTAAATAAAATTTTCAAAAAAAATAAAAATATAATTATCGGAGCAATACACTTTCCGCCGCTTTTCGGCTATAAAGATTTTCCGGGATTAGACGTAGCGCTTAAAAATGCCTTAGATGATTTAAAATCATTTGAAGAGGGCGGGGCAGACGGAATTATTATAGAAAATAATTACGATGTTCCGCACAAAATAACTGTTGATAAAGAAACCGCTGAAATGATAATTCATCTTGGGAAAGAAATAAAAAAAACTATGAGAATTCCAATGGGAGTTAGTGTTTTGTGGAATGATTACAAAGTAGCATTATTTATAGCAAAAGAAATAGGAGCCCAGTTTATAAGAATTCCAGTGTTTGTGGACAAAGTAAAAACAGATTATGGGAAAGTATTCGGCAATCCAAAAGACGTTTTGGATTATCGAAGGGAGTTGGCGGTAGAAAATATCGCATTGTTTACCGACATTCATGTGAAGCACGCCGAATTATTAGAGAAAAAAACAATTGAATTATCCGCAATCGAAGCAATAAAGTCCGGATCAGATGCTTTAATAATCACAGGCAAGTGGACAGCACAGGCTCCTGTGTTGGATGATTTAATTGCAGTAAAAAATGTTACGAAAGATTTTCCAATATTGATTGGTAGCGGAATTGATAAAAACAATGCCAAAAAATTATTTGAATATGCCAATGGAGCGATAGTGAGTACCTCTTTAAAAGGGGGTGATAATATAGATAATGGGCCCAATATAAAAAGCTGGAAACAGAGAATTGATAAAATTAAAGTCGAAGAACTTCTAAAAAGTTTAAGTTGATGATTATGGCTTCAAAAATGCCTATTATAATCGACACCGATCCCGGACATGACGACGCTTTGGCTATTTTGCTTTTAGAAAAGTCTGGGCTTTTTGATATTAAGGCGATTACTACGGTCGCCGGAAATAGTACAATTCAAAATACAACCAATAACGCAAGGTATGTTTTAAATTTAATCAAAAGCAATACGCCGATTTATTCGGGCGCTGAAAAACCAATAAAAAGAGAGTTGATAAAAGCTGTGGTGCACGGGGAAGGAGGTCTTGCCGGAGCAGAAATTGTAAAACAAGAAAAATTAACGGGAAATGCTTCTGAAAAAATAATTGAAATTGTACGCAATAATCCAAACAAAATTTCTATACTCGCAATTGCTCCGGAAACGAACATTGCTAACGCCTTTATTACGGATCCGGAATTACCATCTTTAATAAAAGAAATTATTATTATGGGTGGGGCCATCTCTGTTCCTGGTAATAAAAATAGGGTTGGCGAATTTAATATTTTCGTTGATCCAGATGCCACAGATATCATTTTCAATGCAGATGTTAAAAAAATTCTTATACCACTTGATGTTTGCAATGAGGTATTCTTCGGTATAAAAGATTTTGATAAACTAAAAAACTCACCACTTTATGAGCCAATCAAAAATATGATGGGTTTTTACATTCAAGGCATCCAAACCTTTGAAAAAACAAATGGTGCTTTAATGTATGATCCGTTAGCGGCTTATTATTTAATAAATCCAAAGGCGTTTAAGATAATGCCAATGGATATTAAGATTGAAACTAAAAGCGAACTTACCCGCGGAATGACTGTTGCCGATAAAAGAACTTGGGGCGATAAAAAATACAATGTTGATGTTGCTGTAAGTGTTGATAAAAAAGCTTTTACAAAAGATTTCTTCAATATTTTAAACAAATAAAAAAACCGGTCTTAAAAAAGGCCGGTTCCTCACGGAGTGGCTTATTCTTCGTAGAGTTGCAGATGATTCCCTTCGAAATCGGCGATTGTAGTTATACAGTATTTAGGACGCCTCCTGATGTCCTCCAATATCTTTATCTTCCCGCTTATCTTTAGCTTATCAACAAGTGGATAGATACCTTGAACTTTAAATATTGGGAGGAAACAAGGGCGAGCTCTTCCTGCAGGATCCGGTTTTTGTAGCGGATCTGACGGCTCCCATAATGCTATGAGGGACTGACCGTAAGCCAAAAGTATGATCCGGATGTCAATGAGTTATAAATAAATTGTCTATCTTTTTAACATTCCTCCGGTTCAGCGAATCGCCGATATCTTCGCCACAATCAATAACTGCATTTATATCTTTTATAAACAAAGAGCTACCATTTCTTTTATATGGTTTTCCCAGTCGCCTGGCTTTTTTGCAAGCCGGACACTGACAAAATGGTTTTGGAGTTGGATTTGCTCCGCCTGAACCTAAAATTATTAATTCCATATTTTTATTTTAGCACAAAACAAAAACTCGGGCTATAAACCCGAGCTTCGTCTGTCGCACAATAAATTATCTTTTTCCTTCTTTGTGCAAGGTATGTTTTCTGCAGGTTTTGCAGAATTTTTTCATTTCCAGTTTTTTTTCGGCTGCTGCTTTTGATTTTTTGGTGAAATAATTCACTTCCTTGCAAACAGTGCATTGAATTTTTGAAAACGCTTTTTTCTTAGCCATGTTATTTATTATTTATTGCCTGTTATTTATTCCCAAGCCGATGGCCAGATTTGAACTGGCGACCTTTCCCTTACCATGGGAGTGCTCTACCAACTGAGCTACATCGGCAATCTGTGGGCAGGATAGGACTTGCACCTATGAAGGTCAGTGACCGCGGGATTTACAGTCCCGTGCGTTAGCTACTCCGCCACCTGCCCAAATTTTACTCATTTATTTTATAATATTCCTTTATCCATTTTTCTATTTGATAAAGTAATTTCTTATCACAATATCGTATGTGAGCTAAACCATATTTCATCCTATTTTTTTGTTCTTTTCTAAAATCTTTTCTGATATATGGTTTAATAAACCGACTTGGGGGTATTTTCGTTATTTTATACCAAAATCTCTTAATTTTTTCAATATCCTGATTTGCTTAACAATATAACTGGACTCTTAAGCGTTTTTCATTAATGCCGCAAATATTCCTTAAAAAACTTAGAAAAATCTTAACCATTTCCGCGTCGCTGTTAGCAAAATCAACCACACAATACTTTCCTAAAGATCGTCCACCCTCTGCCCAATATAACATGACTCCTGCTATTTTTAATTTCTGTTCATCGTCGCTTAGTTTATTTTTTAAAGAATAACTTGGTTTTTTCTTCTCAAACTTTTTGGCGTTAGCCTCCTTCATTGTTCTTCTTGGTAGGTTCATCCGTTTCATAAACCTTAAAACGACCCAATGGCTAATTTTCAATTTTTTGCCTATCTCAATCGTACTTAATCCTTCTGAATAATAAAGTTTCTTTATTAAATTAGTGGACAAAGTAACCATATTCTAGATATTACTTAATTATATCAGAATATAACTACTTGCCAATAATTTTAGATTGCCCTTCCCTCCATCTTTCTATCTTTTTATGATCACCCGAAATTAAAACTTTAGGAACTTTCCAATTTACTCCTTTTCTTGGAGAAAAAACTTCCGGCCTTGTGTATTGTTCATGTTCTATGAAACCGCCGGATTTAGTGATTCTTTCCTTTAATAACTCTTTTTTACCGATGACTCCGGGGATTAATCTTGTTATTGTTTCTGTGACAATCATTGCCGGTAATTCTCCGCCCATTAAATCATATTCCCCTATTGATAACTCCATATCCGCAATATTTTTCGCCACTCTTTCGTCTATTCCCTCATAACGGCCGCAGATAAAAATTATTTGATCTAATCTGGAAAGTTGATAAGCGATTTTTTGGTTAAACTTTTTTCCTCTCGGCGTAAAAAGAATTATTTTGGATTTTTGTTTCTTGTTTTTTGCTTTTAAAAACCGGACGGCTTTGAAAATCGGTTCTATTTTCATTACCATTCCTATCCCTCCGCCAAAGGGCTTGTCGTCAACTGTTTTGTGCTTGTCTTTTGTAAAATCTCTTAAATTATGTAAACCTACTTTTATAAATTTCTTTTTTTGAGCGCGCGAAATTAAGCTCTCATTTAAATAAGATTTAAAAATATCAGGAAAAATTGTAATTACGTCAAATTTTATCATTTTTATTTCTTTAAAATATAACAATATACTAATTTAGACAAGCGAAGAAAAAAAACGGGCAGTCTTGAAGAAGATCAGCCCGCATGTTCACATAATATAAGCAACTGATTAACGACCTGACAAATCTCATCGTTTTGCAAAACTTTCCTTTTTAAATTCCTAATAAAAAGGACATCTGAAAAAGCAGTCAGTGGCAAATTACCATCATCTAACAAAGAAATAATTTTCAAGATAACAGGTATTCCCTGAGAGTTGAAAAAACTAACTATCTCTTGAAGGGTTTCTTGGTTTTTTCCTATCGCAATAGCCGCCGTTGCGGACACAACCATTCTTTCTAAAAGAGCGTCTATCGGTCCCGGAAGATCGCCTAAAACAATGAAATTCTCATCTTTAGAAAAATCATTCAATCGTTCATTAATGAGCGGGTCATCCCAATTACCGCTTTTCCTTTTTTGCCGTTGTTCCCATGGTTTGATACCAAGAATGCAGGGTATAGTGTCAGAAAAAACATCAATTTCATAAATACCTACACTAATGCCAATAATTTTCAATCGGCAATAAATGGATGCGGCAAGTGTCGACTTGCCGCAATTCATCGGCCCACCGATAACAACGCGGTTTGACATTTGCCATCTCCTTTTTGTGTTATTCGCTTGTCAAAGCTGGAAAAACCAACACTACTATAATATTACAACAAATTCTCAATAAAGTCAAACTCCTGCGGTTGGAATTTTTTACTTATTTTTATACATCATCATCCTATTTATTTTTTTTCAAGCATTGATAAAATTGTTTTGGTGCCATCGGAAATATTCAGTTTAAAAAATTCTTTATCAGATGGAGTTAATAGATAATACTTACAATGTTCATTTGGGTCTAACTTAATATCACCTGGTTGAATCTCAACAAGAAAATTAAACTGTCTAACTTTTTTCCCCGAACTGGAAGAGTAGTCAAATGAACCAAGATAAGCAACAACTGCAATTACCACAAGGTTGGTTTCTTCTTTGACCTCTCTCACCAGCGCATGCAAAAAATCTTCACCCAACTTCACAGAACCACTTGGCAATGTTATGAGTCCACCCATAAAATCACATGAGACTCTTTCAATAAGCAAAAATTTATTATTGTATTTGATAACCGCCCCTGCTACTATTTTTTGAATACTATTTTTTGACGCGCGGTTTAGCAATTTTTGAATTGTTGCCTTATCTATATTCGATTTCATAAAATTTTATTTTTTAATTGTATCATCCGCTCCATTCCAAAACAATGGCTCGCTTAGACGCCAAAACTTGTTAAAACCGCTTAATAATGATACGGTTATAGCGAAATAAAGCATGCGCTTTATTCCAAAAATTGTTCTTTTCTATTTCAAAAGAAAGGAGATGAGTATGAATATTCCGGAGCCGATAACTGCCAGACAAATGAAAAAATTGGTTGCCCTATTAACGGGAGCGATTCCGTCAAATCTTCCTTCTGAACTTGCTCGGAAATTGATTGACAATAGAAGAGACTTAGAAGAAGCAATAAGAAAAATCCTGTTAAGCAAGAGCGAGTATCCAGAAGTTTCAGAAATCAATTGGAAAATAGTCTACGAGCTGCTCGGCATGCAAGCAGAGTATGAATCTACAATCACCAGTTTAAAAATTACTAAAAGCATCACAACATGGACTATTCCTGTTCTTAGGGGACTAACATGTAAAAAAGTAATTGCATGCCTAAAAAGATTGGGCGTTAATATCAAAAAATATATCAACAACCCGGACACTGACGTTGACCAAAACGATCGTAACCCTAATAAAGATGGCCCATACGCCATTGTCTTCAAACGGACTATCGAAGCAGACGAAGAAAACAGAAATATATCTGCTGACGAGATTAAAAAGAAAGGCGCTGAAGGAATTACCCTATTGGAACGACTGCTTCTGGAATTGGGCTATTTCGCATCTACTGGTCAGCACTTGGATATTGAGAGCGTAACTTTGTGCGCAGGTTCGCTTCATAAGAGCGGAGATACACCTCGCGTATGCTACCGCTCCGATATCCTCAGGATTTACGTATGTTGGTGTGGTTCTCGTGACCAATGCGACCATCTTCGCGCTCGTTCATCATTTTCCTCTTTGACTGCAGACGCAAAAATTAACGATTGCGCCAAGGGCGATAGAAATAAATAAAACCCACTTAGTAATAATTGCTAATGTGGGTATTTTTATTATATTACCTTTTTGTTCCTCAGAAAAACGAAAACCGTACTATTTATCATAGCACGGTTATC
>Ga0180732_1002307_pt1 | contig 10312 bp, 15 predicted proteins | sample KR11_01MetaG_FD_148674 | JGI IMG/M metagenome (GOLD analysis project Ga0180732, IMG submission 148674) | Groundwater microbial communities from the Olkiluoto Island deep subsurface site, Finland - KR11_0.1 MetaG | ecosystem: Environmental > Aquatic > Deep subsurface > Groundwater | place...
TAATTCATTTCAATCATCCTTTTCCTTCGCAAATTTACATTCATAACAAATATAAAACAAAATAAGGATAGGCTGGATTTTCACCAACGTAGCGTTTTTGAAGTACCCGATCAATTTGCTGGAACAATAACCCGGCGCCCAGCGTGGCCCAAACATTTAATATATGCTTCCCAGCTCCCGCAGGAACTGGCATTTGCTTTTTACCTACGGTTATGTTGCGCCGTAGACTTCCTTGGATGATTAGTCCGTAAAGATTTCTTGTGCCCCGAAGACTTTTGAGGCCTCAGCCGATTTTGAATTAGCTACTCGACTACTATCCTTATTTTGATTTCAAAGATCTAATTATCCCTTCTTATTCTATTATAATACAGATCCAATAGAATGTTAACTAAGAGTTAGTTAATTCAGTTTAGACGCTTATATAAGCTTCAAAACCACCGGTTTAAGCGGTGATAGGTACCTGGTTGGTAAAAAGGGATTGCTACCGTAAAAACCCTTATTCTTGTTCTTCTATGACCGTTTCTTCTTCCGTTGTTTCATCTTCCGGTTTTTCCTCAATAACCTCTTCCTCTTCTTCAACCTTATCTTTCTTCTGATGATTAGGACTTTCCAATAATTCCATATTATTTGCCATAGCTTCATATGCTGCATCAAAATTATCAAATTTCCTAATCGCTTGTTTTTTCTTATTCAAAAAGATCTGAACATAACCTTCTTTTTCAGTTCCCCAAATCCAAACTATATGTTCTCCTTTAGAAAACGCTTCATACATATCTTCCGGTTCATGCCTCATTTCATCAGTTTCAAACTTATCATACACCATTGACATGCCTTCTAATTTTTGTAACGCTTCAGAAAAATCTATAGTAGGTTCTTTTTGGTCTTCATCAGATGCCGGTGCAGGTTCTACTGGAGCTGAAGGAAATCCTTCATTCATACCTCCACCGGAAGGCGTTGGTGCATCCATTTCCACTTCAGGATCTTCCGTTTCAGTTTCATCCATAAACATTTCTGAATTCTCAAACTCGTCTGCATATTTCTTGAACATTGCTTTAACCTCCTAAAGCCGATGTAACTTACAAATAAACATATTATTTTGTTCGTCGGTCGGAACCATCGTGTAATTAAAAATACTTAAAATAGCTGCTTCGTTTACCTTATAAGAAATCACTATAGGTATATAAGAACCATATTCTATTTCTTCTGGTAAACCTGTTTCTTCTAAAACAACATCAACTATAAAAATAGAAGTTATTCCTTTTCTAGAAAGTAACCGTTTAAATTGATCTAATATATAAGATTTATTCCGGTTAAAAAAATCTATAAATTCTTCTCTTGGTAAAGTTGTTTCATGGGCATAGTTATCTTTATTAGTCTTTTTGGGTTCCTGATAATTCTTTTTTAATGCATCAATAAGTTTTTTATGTTCATTCTCCATCTTTTTGTATACCCTGTTTCTTATCACAAACTTTAATAAACCAATCGATTGATATTTCCGGATTAGTATCTAACCAATCATCTGATGTAGCCTGTATTCTGAATACAAAATGCGTAGAACGTTTTTCCACTATAACAAAGGGTAGAATATAATTATTTGAATTTAAAAAAAGTACGTAATCACCCATAACATTTTTAGGAAAAGTTACAACAATAGGTTCGGTTGTATATTTACCAGTCACTATTCCACAATAACTATCAGGTAAAGAATATTGTTTTTCAAAAACAACACTAGGTTCTGGAATTATTGATTCAACCGCTTTGATAACTAGATTTTCGTACTCCCCTTCTTGTACCTTTTTTATAAATTCGGGTGACACCGCAATAGTTTCTTTTGCTAAAATTTTTCGGTCAACAATAAAAATAGGTTCTGTAGTTGGATTAGTGACAATATAAATCATTTGTCCATTTCCAATTTCCAACGAGCAAGATCATTATCATCCGTTAAATCAAATCCTAACGAAGCAGCAACACCTAATTCTAATTCATCATATTCATACTCAACAGGTTTTACTCTTGACCGACTAGTATTTCCTTGTGTCTTTCTAAATTCCGTAAACGAAGCAAAACACTTATTACCATTATTATCTCCTAAAATTCCGTCTGGAAAAACTTTTTCTACTATAACGTCATCTCCTATACTTGCGTTATCAATAGATTTAATTATCGTAACTACATCACCAATCGATATTTTAGACGCCAAATCTCCAAATCCGATTGTAGAAACCTCATCATAAGGTTTGTTAAGCCTTCTAGGTTTTGATGTCATACTTCTATTATCAGGAGATATAGTATCATATAAAGGAATTTCTGCTGAATCATCTTCTTCCTGACTTATTTCTGTTTGATACCTATGTAATCCAGTTGCTGTTTTATCCTCGGTATCTATATTCGGATCGTCTATTTCTTTAACTAATTCATTAACATCAAGAGCGCCCAATGCCCTTAATTCAACAGGATAACTTTCTCCGGTTTCGTGGTCTCGTTTCCAAACAACAGGAACTCCAGAACTGAAATCCTTCATCATTTTTCCAATATCGTCGTTACGATTTTCGTCATTAACATCTTTGTCTATCATATCATATCACTCCTTATGTACTTTTACTCCATACAATACCTACTACATTGGCCTGAACAGCAGGAACAAATCTTAATCTAACAAACTCTATAAGATATTGATAAGTATTAGCCCAAAACGTTCCGCCCGTTACAGCTTGCGTATCTAATTGAAACCAAGTAGTGCCATCAAAACTAATATCAACAAAAACATCGCCGTCTTGATCAGAAGATAAATAACAACTAATATAACTGTTATCTCCTATACTTACGTATTCTGATGTTGCACCAGCTACTGGTATTACTTCACCAGAATTATATGCGGTTCCAAATACTATAGCTTGATTGTTATAATCCGCCATTAACTTTCCTCCTGTTAATTTTTAGAAACAAGAACAAAATCCTCATCAGTAACTTCTACTTCAATACCTTCGGAAGTAACCGCCACATAAAAACCTGCGTATAAATCTTCTATTTCTATGATCGTTAAAATAGACCCTACAGGTACTTTCTCACTATTTTCAGAATAAACCGAATCCATTAGTTTAATCTTGTTTCCAACATAATAACTAACTAACAACTTTTCCCATTCTATGGAATCGTAATCAATACTAACACTACTATAATCAATATTGATAGACGTATTTTCAATATCATTAGCATGTTGTATAGCTAAATTTTGAATTATTTCCTTAGCTTTTTCTATTTTTTCTGTTAAAGTTATATCTTGTTTTTTTAAGGCTAGGATTTCGTCATTGTACAAAATATCGTTTTGGGAAAAATACTTTTTTATAACTGCAACAAAACCTATTTCAAGTTCATTTCCTCTAGCTAATTTTTTCATAAGATTTCCTTAAGTACACCCGCCCCGTCACCATAGAAGGATCGGGGGCGGGGGACAAGTTAGTTCGTAATACTTATGCCCTCGGTAAGCATAATGACGTTATACTTCTGATTCAACTGCCCACGCTGCGGAATCGGCAAACCAGGCGGCGGCGGTTCTTCACCTTCGGGAGGCGGCGGCGGTTCTTCACCTTCGGGAGGCGGCGGCGGTAACTCAGCTCCGTCAAAGTCTACTCTAGGAATTGTAGACTTTCTAATCGGAAAATTCTGTCCCTGAGGAATGACAACTACCATATCGCTGTCATCCGGGATATCCACAAGACCAACTGTGGAACCGTCCTCAAAGTCTTCAAAAATCTGTTCTAAATTCACTTCCTGATAAAGTTTCAAATTCATTTCCTCCTTTCCATAATAAAAATTTATTGTCCAATAACGAATTTTCGTAAATCCCTACAAAAAGCATCTGTATCAACGTCATCTCTTTCTCCCCAAGATGCTAACCTATCTGAACAACTATCATATGTTCCACCTACAGTTCTCCAATACTTTGTCCATTTACTTCTATTCTTTTCTTGAAACGCTAATTTTGCAAACGTTGCCTTCTGAATAATAAAATCATAAACATCTTCCGGAATAAATTCAATACCCTGCTTTTTTAAATTTTCATAACAATCGCTACAAACAGATTTTAAAAAAGATATAGATATTTCACTCATCTTGTTTTTCTTTTGATTCTGTCAAATCAATAGATTGTTGTACACCAGTTTTACTACTAAAAGTTAATTCAGTAATATTAACTTCTATGTCCGTAAAAAACGTATTACCTAATAACTCATCGCAGCTATTAGATTGAACATAGGCTAAAGTTAAATGTGGATTATAATCTAACGCATTTTTGAATTTTAAATTTTCCCTAAGAACATTATTTAATTTATATAGTGTTTCACTTTCTATATCTATATAAATTACGTCGAATCCATCATTATCAAATTTATCTATTTTACCAAATTTAATTTTAAACGGTTTTAAATGCTCTTCTAGCGCTTTTTCTGTTTCATCTACGGTTTCATCTTCTATACCATACAAGACGGTAATGTGAGAATCTATCTCCCTGCCTTTCGTATCGATACCATCATCATGAAGAACTTCCTCAGGAATGTTTTTATCACAAAAATCATTTGCTAAAATGGTAACGCTATCAGGAACTTCAGCTTGAACAACAGAATACGTGTATTGATCATCTTCACTTACTTTACTTATATTTGGATTGTTGGCCCTTTTTTGTTTATGTAAACGGAGATGCGCTTCCAACATATGTTTATCCAAATGTGCTAAATGAATACAATCTTCTTTTGCATCATCGAATAATTTATCAAAAGATACGTTATACAAATAACTTGCTATGTGCCTGCTTCTTTCAAAAGGCGGTATGTTTAACAAAGCATCTACAACAGTTTCAATTTTCCAACTTTTCTTGTTAACAAAAAATTCAGTACCATCAATATAATCTACCAATAAATCAAACGCCTCCTCTACAGTATTATCTTCATTTAGAAGATTTTCATCATTGCTGTATGAATTCTGTATGTAAGCATCCAAATACTGTTTTACATGTTTAAAAATAATACTAGCTACCAGTTCCTGTTTTTCCTCAGGAACGGTATCAGTTACTACTTTACTTAACTCACTATTTAAATCTTTACAACTCAAAACTAAACTAATAACTTCAAAAATATTCTCATCAAACTGGTGGGCTTTTAGATTTTCTAAGATGGAAATTAATTCGTTTGTTTTTTCTATAGTGGAAGGAACGTAAAAATATTCCGTTAATGAACTACTAAGCATTAAAAATTCTCCTAACCAGAAATTTTTTCAAGTGTAGAACTATCATATTTCTGTCCTTTTCCCACCCCTGTACCAATACCTATTTCCTTAAAACATTCCGAACACATCAAAGCCCACGGACCCATTTTTGTTTTACCATCAACAAAAGAACCAAAAGTATTTAAATCTCTGCCACATAAATCACAAGTAGTTCCACCTAACCATTTTCCGCTTGTCTTTTTATGTGATTTAACTAATTCAGCATCTAATGCTTTTTGGGTGACTTCTCTAATAATCAATCCGTTCAAATTACTTTCCCAACTTAAGCGTCCAAGTAATTGTTTAAAGTCTGTAATTCCTAGACTAATTAACAGAACGGCCCTATTATACAATGCTTGTTCGTTATCAATCATAGAACTTTTTTTCAAAGCAACAGCAGCCTGAATAAGATCATTTGCATCTTGTTCCGTTAGATCAAAAATATTCATTAAATAATATTTAGTAGAATCTATTGAGGAGCCTCTGTTATACAACATACCCTGTGCATAATCAATAACTTGATAATATTTCTCGGTTCCGGGGTCAAACCCTTTACCATATAAATTATTTACCAAATTCTGAATAGTTGCATTATCCCTAGAGACTTTTTGTCTAGTTTTCATAATCAAAATCTCCGTTAAGCTTATTTAATTTTTTGAATGACTCCCCCAAATTTTCTTTTCAAGCGCATCGCTTCCTTAAGTGATTTAATTCCCTTAACTATAATCTTTCCGTCTTTTTTAGCTAAAGTATAATCACCTTTATCTAACATCTCCTGGGGGTTACCCGCGGGCTTAGAAGTTTCTGATTTTCCTTTCATCCGACTACGGTCCTTTTTGTAATTATCAGTATCGGCTCCGTAATCACCCTTATCGATCATTTCCTGAGGATTACCATCAGCTTCCGCTTTCTTAACAATTTTATCAAATAATTCCTTATTGATAAAATTAACACCGCGTTTTTTCATTTTCAGATAATCCTTAAAACTACTCTTTTTTAACAGATCAACATTTAACTTAGTCATTATAAATTCCTCCTAATGAAATTCTATTTCAATTGAAGACCACTCGCTATTGTATATACTCTTATACATTCACGACTATCTTCATAAATCCCGTTATGAATCATATCACATTTAGTAATGGTAGAAATTGTTCCAAAGGCCTTATTTATCTTATCAGCAAGACCACCTTCGGTAGCAAACATATTTTTACCACCTACAATAATACAACCTAAAACTTTTATACTGGAAAACTCAACATTAGTAGATAATAACGTATTATATAAGTTATTTTTTAACGCTAATGATAAATCATCACTATTGTCAGCTTTCAATACACCCATAATTGTTACAGCACCAGCATTCAAAACATTGAGATAATCTCTCGTATCAAATGATTCATATTGACTTGGCAAACTAGAAATAAGGTTAAACCTATGAAACAATCCAGCAATCTGATTATTAACAAAAGGCCAAAATTCACTTACTGTAAGTCCTTTCGCACAATGTTTGATTTTATCATTGTCGACAATGAGTAGTGGATAAGAATTATCTGTCTTAAGTTGTTCCATAATAGTAACAACATTGTCCCTTGTAGCTTTATCATGTAAGTCTTCCTTCGATGGATATGCTACAATAGTACAAACACATTTATCAGCATCTTCTCTACCAAGTACATTCCTAAAATATTCCTTAACGTATTCTTTAACAACGGCGTATGCTCCACTTCCTGTTCCACCGCCAATACCAAAGGAAATAATTATTTTATCGATATTCTCTCCGAAGGTATTTTCAATTAGGTTCATAATTTCAAGTTTGTATGCTTTTGCTGCTTCTGCACCTTTGAGCATATCCTTTCCAGCTCCATCCATTCCTATATCCAACAATAATTTTTGACCTTCGGGAAACTTCAATGCGTGTAAGTCTTGACGGGCTGTATTTATGGCTAACGATTTTTTATATCCGAGCTTTTCAAAACTTGCGGCTATTCTACTACCACATTGACCCAACCCTATAATACCAAATTGTAATGCGCCCTGATAACTGTTTTCTACTGTTCCTGTACTCTTTTCAAAAACAGTGCCATTTTCCAAAGATAATTCTGGAATATCAAAATCATCTAGTCCTAATTCTTTTTCAGGTTTATCAGGTTCGGAAACAACCAAGGGTTGCTTATCGGAAGCAATTTCTTTGATAATTCCTTCCTCAACTACAGGTTCTGAAATAAGAACAGGAACTACTTCCGGTTTAAGAATATCATTATTTGGAACGACAGGTTCCATATTTGTATTTTCGTTACCACCCATTAGTAATACCTCCATTATACACTGATACTTTACATTAACTTTTCAAACATTAAATTAAACTTTTCCAAAAATTCTTTAGACTTTTCTACCTTAGCTTCATCATCTAATGTTAACTCTTCCGATATATGTCTAAGGCCCGATAAAATAACCACAAGACCATATTTTTCCAAAAATTTCCAAACTACATTTCCAGCTCTACCCGATGCTTTAGCATTAGAGAAATCCTCAAATGCTTGTTCCAAATCAGTATCATAAGCTTCATTTCTTTGTTCATGCACATCCGTAAACTCTTTAGCCAAATCATCTAAATCTTTATTTACTTCTTCTACCTTATCTTCTATCCTATCCTCTAACCAACCTAATTCTTCTTCGTCTAATTCCTTTAACCAAGTTTGTAATTCCTCTACATCTTGAATGTCTCTCTGAAGCTCCATAATATTGTTATTAAATAACTTCATCCAATCCTGAGACTTTTCCCACAGCGGTTCGTATTTACTATAAGGGTCTTCTGTTATGTCAGTATCCGAAGGTGCAATAACCCAGGTATCGGTTGAAACATTATAAAGCGCATCGCCTTTCATATCCTGTTTATTATCAGTTTGAATATAATAATTTACGGGATGATCACCTATAGTCCAACCTGACATAGATTCACCACGAACAAACTCTTGAACAGCATCTACGAATCCTTCACCATATGTATTATCCAATTTTTTATAATCATCTAATATAATATGGATATCTATATCACTTTCTGGATTATAACTATATGTTCCTATAGAACCAGTTAAGTTGATATTCTTTATTTCTGAACTCCAAATTACTTCTGTGAATTCAGATTTTAAGCCATCATGTAAAGTAGTTACAATTCTATCTTTTACAGAAGAATGTAAAATAGGAGTTTCCTGCGATAAATTCCATAACTGCGGATCTAAAGTCTTTCTAGGATAATCTATTATGGAAGCATCTACTAAATATTCTCCTCTTTTAGAATCTGGTATTTCTCTGCGTTTCATTTTTAAAAAACCTTCTATTAACTCGTTTTCCAAAAATCTCTGTAACACCACGCTACAAATTAATTCATAATCGTTTAACAATATGTTGTAAACTTCTTCATCATCAGAAAAGTCTTCCAATGGATATTCAGAATCCAAGAAGTATTCTAGATTTTCTAGAATATAATCTTCCTTTTTTCCATAATCCAAATAATCAAAATTAATGTTCTTAATCCAATCGTACTTAGCGGCAACTGCTGTTTCAGCAATTTCGTTAATAACAGATTGTTTTTCCGAATTCGTTGGTCCTACCATACCCTCTTTCATAAGGCCACCTCCTGCAAATTTTACATTCATTTCGTGCAAAAAAGAAATTGCATCATACAATGTATCAAATTTTTGTTGCGCACCAGATAAATCTGCTATAAGAATAATCCAAATATAACCCGCGGAAACATCACCCCAAAGAGCTAACGTATTTCCATTCTTATCCTTATAAACAGAACCAACTGCATACGGCATCTTTTCGTTATTTTCGTCGACCCAACCTTGTTTCTCATTCTTTCCTTGATAGATAAATGGTCCACGACCTATTTTGTCTAAATACTTATTAAACTGGTTATCGACGACGATAGTTGTTGTTTCGAAATCTTGTTCAGAAAATTTCATAAATTGCTTTTCACTAATAAAGGCTACAGATAAGTTCTTTAGGAAGCTGTAACGTTTAAAATTAATATCCCTTAATAATTCCACCGAAACAATTGACAAAACGGCACCTACTTATGACTTTCTACATTTTTAGAACAATCTAACCTAAATTTTTCCAAGAATGTTTTAAATGATTTTATTACTAAGTTATTAAAACTATCTATTTTGTTTTTGTCCTTATAGGCTAGCGTGGTAAAATCATTAAAACTTGTAGTAAAATCGTCTTTTTTATTTACAATAGATAAAACATAATCCTCAACGGAAACAGCATCTTTCTTAGTATCCAATTCATCTAAAATAGTATTCCTAAAACCTTTAACTATTTTACTTACCGCTTTCCTTTTTGGAACTGCTTCTTCGCCTGTAAATGACATTCCAACAATATCAAAAACGCTAAACATAAGATTCTTAGTAGAAACTATAAAAATTTCTCTAACGACCGAATCATTATCAAAATCCTCTTTCAAATTACTTGACATTACATTACCTCCAGTTATAACAAATGATTTCATAAATTTTCCTTCAACGGAACTAAACCAAACGGCCCTTTTATAATAGACAATAATTTAACTAAATATTACGATATCAATACTATAACAACGTGAACTACCGTTAGGGTCTAATAATTTTCTTAGATTTCTTTTTAGGCCGTTTTTTATGTTTCTTTTTTGCAACATCGAAATCTTCTTTCATCATTCTATTAACATCAGAGGTTGTCATCTTAGACAACAATTCTTCTGATTTATTTTTTATCATTTCATCTTTTTCTTCTAATGCTATTAAACGTTTACTTAAAATTCCCATTTGTTCTTGACAATAATCTACGGCATCAGAAAATGTTTCTGTAGATATAACTTTATCTGCGTGAAGTTTATAATTCTGTATTCTCGCATCTTCATACAATTGTAACCTACATTTTAACATTTCTATTTCCTTAGAACCACCCTCAGCAGGAAGAACATCATAACGTTTATGAGCTGGAAGTGCTAAATAGTCTTTAATAATCCTTATACTCTTTTCTATAGTAGCCATAGCCTTATCAG
>Ga0180732_1002308_pt1 | contig 10308 bp, 11 predicted proteins | sample KR11_01MetaG_FD_148674 | JGI IMG/M metagenome (GOLD analysis project Ga0180732, IMG submission 148674) | Groundwater microbial communities from the Olkiluoto Island deep subsurface site, Finland - KR11_0.1 MetaG | ecosystem: Environmental > Aquatic > Deep subsurface > Groundwater | place...
GCAACAACGTACGAACACATGCATTACGAAAATACATTTTATATTAAAGCATCAATACCTTTTACAGTTGTAAAAGATCAATAATTAAGGAGGTAACAAACGATGGCCTACGGAGTCGATGGTTTTTTGGCGGTATCAAGACAAAATTCATGGGGAACAGCAACTACAAGCTGGCACTTTATGCCTTTTGTAAGTGAAGGAATTGTTACAAATAAAGAACTTTTAATGCAGGAATCAATTTTAGACAGATATGATGAGCCTGCACCAGTTGAAGGGTTGGAAACAGTTGAAGGCGATATTTCAATGGAATTAAATCCAATAGATTGTGGTCCTTTCCTTCATGCCGCATGTGGAAGTGTAGCGGTTACAGTAACACTAAGTGGCAAGGTATGGACTCATGAATTTACTTTAACACAAGATAGATTTGATGGAAATGCAGCTTTAACTCCGTATGGATTCCAGATTTATAGAGGAGTTGAACAGGCATTTCAACTTACTGATGGTCAGGTAAATACATTGGAAATAAATATTGCTGCTAATGGCATTGTTAAAATGAATGTAGGAATAATGAGCAGGACAACGAGTCTTATGAATGCTGGTACTGCAAGTTATTTTAATGCAGAAGCGTTTACTTGGGATCAGGCAAGTTTCTCGCTTACGGCTGCTGGTAGTACTGCCGCTGTAGTTAGTGATTTTGAAGAGATTACAATATCTCTAAATAATGCTCTGTCTGGGATAGTTCTTCTTGACGGAACAAAAAGAAGAGGAAGAATTCAAAGAGATGGATATAGGGAAGTTAGAGTGTCAGGAACGATAGATTTACCGGATCTTGATGAGTATGATATTTTTATGGCTCAAACAGAAAGAAAATTGCTCACTACTTTAACAAAGACTTCTGCAATGTCTTCTGGGTACTATGAGAATATGGTTATAGATATACCAAGTTTTAGATATGAGGCATTTCCTATTAATGTAGGTGGACCTGGAAGAATTACCGTTGGGTTTACAGGGCGTGGAATTTATAACAGTGGAAGTGCATGTACAATGAAAATTACGCTTCAGAACACGAAGAGCGCCTATTAAGCAATTAACAATTTAAATAAAAGAGGAGATTAGTTTTATGAATGCACAGGAATACAAGGAAAGAAACAGGAAGAAAGTTATTTGTCCAAGTGGATTAGAATTAGAAATTAGAAAAATCAAAGCGCTGGATTATCTTAGAATGGGAGTACTTCCTGACACTTTAAGTGAAGCAAAAAATACTCCAGAAAAAATTGATCCAGACATGATGGAAAAAATACAGAAAATGTTTTTAACAAGAGCAGTTATATCTCAAGATAGTTTTAAAATTGTTGATAAACCATCAAATGAAACAGTTGAGAATGAAATATCTTATGAAGATATGGAAGAAGGAGATGTCAATTTTTTAATTAAAGAAATAAGTGAATTTTCATTTGGCTCTAAAAGTGGCGAAAATTTGTCCACGTTTCATGAAAAGCCCGTATCCGATATTACTTGATGCAGTAGCACAAAGATATATGGTTTTGCCATCAACGCTTATGAATATGGGAGTTAATGAATTAAATTGGAATTTAAAAGTATATGAGATTGCAGTTACAAAAGAAAATACCAGAATGAAAAAGCAACAGATAGAAGCTAAACAAAGGATGCATCATGGCCACAGATAACAAAGTTGAAATCTTCATAACAGCTAAAGACCAAGCATCGGCTGTAATAAATAAAAGCACTCAAGCCATAAAAGATGGTATTAAGGATGCTGAAAAGCAGACCAAGACTTCTACGAATGCTATGCTTGCTCATTGGAAGTCGATGGCTGCTGGTATTGCATTGACTTATGGTGTTTATAAAACGGCTGCTCTTGTAAAAGATACTGCTTTGCTTGCTGCTCGATTTGAAACACTTGGTATTGTTATGAACCAAGTTGGCAAAATTGGCGGATATTCTGCTGAACAAATGAATGAGTACGATCTTGCCTTGCGTAAGACTGGTATTTCAATGATTGAATCCAGATCAAATCTTACAAAAATGGTTCAAGCTCATCTTGATTTAAATAAAGCAACTGAACTTGGTCGGGTTGCCCAGAATGCTGCAGTAATAGCTGATATCAATTCTTCTGAAGCATTTGCTCGGATGATTCATGGTATTCAATCCGGCAATACAATGATATTAAGAAATATGGGCATCATGGTAAGTTTTGATCAAGCTTATCAGAAATATGCTGATACTCTTGGTAAAACTACAGGAGAACTTACTGAGGCAGAAAAATCTACTGCCAGAATGAATGCAGTTCTTGAAAAAGGTAAGGATATAGCTGGTGTTTATGAAGCAGCAATGATGACTGCTGGCAAAAAATTATCTTCTTTTACAAGATATATAGAAGATTTTAAAGTTCAAATGGGTACTGCTTTTGGTCCTGCTACTGTACTTCTTGTTGATGCTGTTACTGAAACTATGAAGCAACTACAAATTGAAGTATCGAAACCAGAAGCACAAGAAGCTCTTAAACAATTGTCATTAATAGCGGCAGAATTTGTAAAAAATCTGATTGATTTATCGTTAGTTATGGCAAAAATTATTGGATCGGGAGTAGAATTTACTAATATATGGATTAAGACATGGCAAGCAATGGGTCTTGCTTCAAGTGGAGTTATAACATGGTCAAAAGCATTAACTGATGGAGTTGATGCTTTGGAGAAGTTTGGAACTGAAACCGGTAGGCTTGAACTAAAAGCAGAATTATTAAAATCTCAAATAGAAGATCTCAAAGAATTGACAGAAGGCCGAATTTTTACTTTCAGAGGTGATAAAGAAGAGCTTGCCGCTAAACAAGAACAACTAAAAAAAATAAATGAACTTATATTAAAAATAAAAGAAACATCATCTCAAGCTGGAATTACAACTCCAGGGCCTGAAAAAGCTCCAGTCAAGCCTGCCATACCAACTATTTCATCAGAAGAAATAATTAAAAATATGCAATTACAAGAAACATTTGCATTAAAAATGGCTGATGAAGAACAAAAAATATTTGATCAAAGAAATAAAGCTCAATTGGATGCTACAGAAATATTTAGAAAATCCAAAATGAGAGAAACAGAACTGGCAGTGTATAATCTGGATGCCCAATTCCTTGCATACGACAGTTTTGTACAAGATAAAGCTGCTTTAGATGCATGGCACGTAGAAGAATATAACAAGATTCTTAAATCAGTTGATACTGGAAAAGCGGGAGATGCAGCATATACAACAACGGGCAAAATGCAAAAATTGCTTTCTGCTTATATTCCTGACGAGGATATGTTGCAAGATGCTTATGATATAAGATTACAACAGATAGAAGAACACCATAAAAAGGTTTTAGATTTAGCAGTGTTGCAAGCAGATTCAGAAAAAGCAACCACGCTTGCAAAAATAGAATATCAAATGGCGAAAGATAAAGCATACGCTGATTTTAGAAAATCACAAAGCAAACAATATCTTGATGATTTAGCTAATAATGCCGACACAACCGCGACAATAATGGGCAATTTCTCTCAAACTATTTCTATGTTAAGAAAAGCTGGATTGGCAGAAAACAAAGAAATGTTTAGAATGATGAAAGGGTTAGAAATGGCTTCAACATTAATGAATACTGCTGGTGCTGTTGTAAAGGTATTAAATGATCAAGCCATTAAAAATACATATTTAAGAATTGCAATGGCAGTTTCTGTTGGGGCTATGGGTGCAGCACAATTGGCAATTATAGCAAAACAAGATCCTGGGTATGAAAAAGGGGGCATTATATATCCAAATGGCGATAGAAGTGGTATTGGTATTAGAGTTGCCGAAAGACAAGCAGAAGCAGTTGTACCATTACCTGATGGAAGATCAATTCCAGTTGATATGAGAGGTGGGGGAAGAGGATCTATAAGTAATATTTATATTCAGGCTATAGATCCAAAAAGTTTTTCAGAAGTAATAAAAAGAAATCCTGAATCAATAATAAAAATAATTACTGATGACTTGGATGTATATGGGCCACTAACCAATCAAATGAGAGGTACTTTATTATGAGTTTATTTCCAATAACTTTGACTCCTGGTATGCCAATTATTAATACAATATGGAGTACCAATATATCTACATTAAAATCTGGCAAAGAAAATAGAACTCAAAATTGGGTATTTCCAATCAGAACATTAAGAGTTCCATTTCCAAATATAAGTTTATCAGAAGCAAAACAGATCATTAATTTTTATAACAATGATTGTAAAGGAGCAAGATATGGCTTTCATTTTAAATTTCCTGTTAGCGAAAATTATACAAAAGAATTTGTTGGGCAAGGCGATGCTGCATCTAAAACATTTACATTGCCAATAACAGGTGGAGCAGATGGAACTACTTGGATGTATGTTAACGATGTAGAAGATAGCGCAAGAACATTTAGTTCTGGAACTGGAACCGATAGCAGAGATCAAATAATTTTTACTTCTGCTCCATCTTTAGCCGCCGTTATTACTGTTAGTTTTACTGGATATTGGACTCCAACTCTTAGATTTAGCGATTCAATGGCTTTTAGGTATAATTTATATGATATATTGAGTCATGAAGAAATTGTCTTAAAGGAAATAAGGGAATGAGAACATTAGAGACAAATTTTGAAACTGAAATAAACGAGTATGACCAACATTTAGTAATATTAGTTGATATGGCTTTAACTTCTACATATCGCTACTGTAACAGCGATATTGATATTATATATGGTGGAAATAAATATACTTCAAGAAAAATGAGTGTAGATCCATCAATATACAATATAAATATGCAAATTGATAAAGCTACAATCGTATTTGATAATTCCGACTTTTTATTTACTTTGTTATTAGAAAGCGAAGAAGTAAGAGGTAAAACAGTTAATATAAGAGTAGCATCTTTAAATGACACAGGACAAGTTGTTGCTCAAGAAATTATTTTTTTAGGAGTTATAGATTCAGCCAATTTTAATAATTCAGAAGCAACATTTACTGTATTCAATTTGTTAGTATACTGGAATAGAATGGTTCCAAGAAGAAAAACAAACCCAAACTGTCAATGGGAATTTAAGTCAACAGCAAATAGTTTTGCTGTAAATTGTAGTTATTCTGGAGCCGAAACTTGGTGTGACAAAACTTATTCAAGGTGTAGCACTCTAAATAACACTATTAATTATGGTGGATTTAGATGGGTTAGTACATTGATAGATAAAGAAATTTATTGGGGAAAGCTGCCTGCATGAAAAATAGAGATGTTGCAAATATATGGAATAAACACTTTCTTGATGCTCCATATTCTGTTGGTAAAAATAGCAAAGAAGATGGATACGATTGTTGTTCTGCTGTATTCTCTTTTTATGAAAAAATTGGAATAAATATAACATCTTTTATTTATAATGGAGCAGAGATAAATAGAAACAATTATTTAAATTTTTGGAATGGTAGCAAAGAAGATACAATATTATTGAAAATATGGGCTGAAAGTTTAGGCAAAGAAATAAAAAGTTCTTTTAGACAAACAGGAGATTTATTTATATGTTATTTTGATAATAGCAAACAATATTTTCTTAGTATATATCTTGGAAACAATTTGTGTAGTTTGATAAGTAGCAGATCAAACAAAGTGAAGATATGCCCATACGATATGATGAAAAATAAAATATATAAAACGATAAGAATAGAGAATTGATATGCCATCTTTTGATGAAATAAAAGAAATGTCTAAAAGTCCTATAGGTAGTGCAAAAATAGGATTGGTGGCAGGGTTATTTGGTGGAATAGCTCTTGCTACAACAGTTCTTATTAGCATGCAAATAGGATACATATCTCGAAAAATAGATGAGATGTTAAATCCAGAGTTGGCAATTCCTTCTTATGGCAACCAAGGACATAAATCAAATGTAACCAGTACAGAAGCAACAATACCAATTGTATATGGCGAATGTAAAATTGGAATAAGTAATGTATATATTTCTACTTCAGGAGTTAACAATAAGTATATCAACATAATAGCCTGTCTATGTGAAGGAGAAATTGACTCTTTACAAGAACTTGCTCTTGACAACAGATTGGTTGCTGAATTTGGAAGTTTGGTTGAATATACATTTCATACTGGTAGTTCTTCACAAAGTTATGATACAGATTTATATGCTATAGACAATAATTTTATAGATGCTATGAGAAATACTTCTTATCTATATTTAAAAATAGAATATTCTCAAGAAAAATTTCAAAAATTACCTACAATTTTAGTAAAAATAAGAGGTAAAAAACTATACGACATAAGAGATGGAACGACGGCTTATTCAAATAATCCAGCATTAGTACTTTGGGATCTTATTGTAAATAGCAGATATGGATTGGGTATAAGCTCTGATTATCTTGATACAAGTAGTTGGGAAGTAGCTGCAAATTGGTGTGACACAAACGGATACACCTTTAATGGGTCTATACGCAACAGAGGCAAAGTTATAGATTTGGTCACAGGAATACTTTCTAATTTTAGAGGTATTTTAATATGGAGTGGAGGAAAATTTAAATTAAAAATATTAGATTATGATGCTTCTGTCATGAACATTACGCAAGATGATGTTTTAGAAAATACTATTTCTGGCTCTTTGCCAGCTATAAGAAGTACAATAAATACAGTAAGAGTTGGGTATGTCGATTCAGAAGATTCATATAATTTTCAAGACATAGTAATAAATAATACGTCTGCGATTGATGTAGATGGAGACATAAGAGAAAGACAAATAGAATTAAATGGAACTGTTACAATAGAGCAAGCAACAAAAATAGGAAATTATATAATTGATAGATCAAGATTAAATAATCCGTATAATTTTACATGTAGGCCAAAGGCAATAGCCTTAGAGCCAGCAGATATAATAAAAATTACATTGGATGAATTGGGCTGGACAAATCAAGTATGTCGAGTAATATCTTTAAGCATAAGACCTGATTATTTTGTTGATTTGGTGGTTGTTAAGGAAAGTGAGGCTATTTATGATGATGCAGTTAGTGTAACTGCAGCAGAACAATATACCACAACTTTAATAAATCCAAATGATTCACCAGCAGGAGTTGAAAGTATAGCATGGACAGAAAATGTTTATACACAAGGAGACAATACTTATTCAAGGGTCAAAATAACATTCAAAGAGCCATCTGATTATCCATTCTGGGATTACGCAGAAGTATATATGGCTTGGGGAGATGATGACGAACTTGCAATTGCTGATGGAACATATAAAGCCGACGGAAGTATAACTGCTGGTGGATTATCAATATATCGTTTTAAAGGTAAAGAAGTAAGCTCTTTTACAATAGACAATTTAAGAGAAGGCCAAACAATTAGTATTAAAATAGTTTCTGTTTCTATATGGGGAGTAAAACAGAGTCTTGGTGATGTCTTAGTAACAACAATAACAGTTGAAGGATTATCTACAGAACCGCTGGCAGTTAGTAATTTTCAAGCACTACCAGCAAGAGATGGGGTCAACTTAAGATGGGATGCAATATCTTTTGTCGAACAAGATATTGTTTATTATGAAGTTAGAAAAGGAACTGCATGGGGCAGCAGCGTTTTATTAGGAAGAACAAAAAGTACTTCTTGGCCATTAAATAGTTTACAGCCAGGAACATATACGTTTTTAATTAAAGCAAAAAATACCGGAGGAGTTTATTCTGAAACTGCTGCTTCATCGACATGTATAGTATATGTTCCAATAGGATATACTGAATTTGTTAGCAGCCCATATAATGAAGATTATGATTCTGGAACTCATAATAGCACTGCATACGAGGATGATGGAAGTTTTGGCAGACTGCTTTATGTATCAAGTGGCACAGAAGGAGATTATACTGGAATAACTTTTGATCTTGGAAGCGTATTAACAGTTAAAGTTTCATTAGAAGATTATGATTTACATTATTATGGCGAAGGCACTACGTGGAATACAACTTTTGAATCAGGAGAAACGTGGGCAGATATATTATCTGCTGCTCAAAGCTGGATAAATTTATATGGTTCTGCTAACACGGGAACATATCACATAAAATTTTATTACAGTGAAGATAATGTAACATTTTACAATTTTGATTTTGTTGAAACATATTCTCCAGAAATTCAAATGAGGTATTTTTATATTAAAGTTTACATAAACAATTATAGTGAATCAGCCTATATTAAAATAGAAGACATTAATATTAGAATTTATGAGTCTGCATAAGGAGAAATGACAATGGCTTTTGATCCAAATAGTCCTGCTGAATCACATGCGGTATTAAGCGGTGATATAGATCAGATAAGAGAAAATTGTGTTCAATTAAGAAAGAATGAAAGTGGCGCTGTTGCCCCATCAAATTTAGTTGCTGGAATGTTATGGTACGATACTAATGGCCCTTATTTAAAAATAAGAAGGGCAAATAATGCTGGATGGTATTATATTTATCTTGGTACTCAAGCATGTGTCGAGGCAGGAATAGTTGCTACACCAGCCCAAATTAATAGAGTAGCCGAATTAGCACTCCAAACAGCCAATGGAGATGGAACAACCACAATTAATTGGTCGTTAGGTAATAAAATGAAATTTACTTTTGGAGCACAGAATGAAACATTTACTTTTACTGCTCCAACTAATTCGAGTCCAATGATACTTATGCTTATACAAGATGGAGTTGGATCAAGAACTGCTACATGGCCTGGTACTGTAAAATGGGCAGAAAGAACAGCTCCGACTCTAACAACAACCGCTAATTATATAGACATAGTTTCGTTTTTTTATGATGGAACAAATTATTATGGACAAGCTGGATTGAATTTTGGCTAAGGAGAAAAAATGCCTAAAACAACTTTAGATATGTTTGAATATTCTTCAGATGCTCTTGCTCAAGCAGCTTATGCAACTGATGGGGCTTATTCTGCCGATAAGATTCCCGATATGACATCCCATACAGCTCCAAGCGGTGTGGTGAGTGCTGAAGCGGAATACTACTCAGGGGAATATCCTGCGTGGCGAGCAATGAATGATTCTAATGTAAATGAATATGATTGTTGGATTGGTGGCACAGGATTTCCTCATTGGTTAAAATATCAATTTACTTCTGGAAAAGTAATACAAAGATATACAGTAACGGCAAGAAATAGCACAGATATACTTTATCCAAGTAATTGGACATTGCAAGGAAGCAATAATGATAGTGACTGGACAACTTTAGATACGCAAGGGGGACAGACTTTTACAATAGCGGAAAAAAAGACATATAGTTTTTCTAATCTCACATCTTATATTTACTATAGAATATATATAACTGTAGGCTTACATGCAACTCTTGTAGCGATTGCCGAGTTTGAGTTAATAGAAAGAGCACTTCAGTGCGGATCTGAGGATACGATTAAGACCCAGGGTTCTTACGCATTAAAAGGGCTTACAACCACAGATGCAATTAACGACACCCTCACCAGAACGGTTTCACCAACAATAAACTTGTCTGGTATAACTCGAATTAAATTTGATATGCGAGCTTCAAGAACAGGCAGCAACATAAAAATAGGATTCCATGATTCAGGCGGGACTACAACCGAAGTAACACCCAATATTGCATCAGCAGATACTTTTCAAACTGTAACATTAAGTATGTCGCCAGTAACTAATGCTAATAAAGATGCAATTGACAGTATAATAATAACTGTTGTCAATGCTGATGCCGCTAATACTTTTTACATAGACAATATGTATGGAGAAACAATCTCGAAGGCGTTATTTTTTAATTTTGATTTTTAAAATTACAGAAGGAATAATATGCTCAAATTAAAAATAAATAGTATAGCCAAACAACAAGATGGCAGCAGAGCAGTACAAATTGTCGTATATGATGAACTTGAGCCTAAGACAATTTTGGCTTCTTTCACCCAAAAAATAGAAAAGAATTATGATAAAATTGAAATTAAAAATAGTTTAAAATCTAAAATACAAAAATGGAAAGCCACCGAAGTACAAAGTAAAACAAAATCTGATATTGAAAAAGTATTATCAGAAATAGAAAAAGAACTGTTTTAAAGGAGAAAATATGTCTTCATCAGCAGATCAAAGAATTGACGACCAAGAAGATATGGTCGGGAGTACACATGCAACAAAATCAGATACATTAAATAGATTATTCTTGGTTGAAGGTACAAATCAAGGAGGCCATGTGCCAACAATTTCTTTTCCTTATATTATAACTGAAAGAAATATCAATGTAGCTTCTGGATTCTGTAGTATAGTAACACTGCCAC
>Ga0180732_1002309_pt1 | contig 10305 bp, 5 predicted proteins | sample KR11_01MetaG_FD_148674 | JGI IMG/M metagenome (GOLD analysis project Ga0180732, IMG submission 148674) | Groundwater microbial communities from the Olkiluoto Island deep subsurface site, Finland - KR11_0.1 MetaG | ecosystem: Environmental > Aquatic > Deep subsurface > Groundwater | place...
AAGTGGCAACCAGACACAGGACAAAATGCATTATTGAAGCCGAGACCTATTGAATTAGCGGGTGCCCCTGTCTTGTCAGAAACCCCTCCGGTTGTTACTCCTGCCTTGACTGAACCGACAACTGCAAATGCATTATTAAGACAACCAGTTTATCAACCTGATATAGCGGCAAGAAGCCAACTGCAAATTCCAAGTACAGAGATTGCCTCCATTTTGCCCGAACCGCCTCCACCAAATGCACTATTAAAAGCACCTGTACCAGTGACAAAAACGCCTGTAAACAGTTTACTGGATTACTGGAAACAACCAGTTATCGGTAAAATGCCTTTGGATCAGTTTGTTCAAATTGCCGGAACTTTAGGTCATGCGTTTGGTCGAACACCAGCGGGGATAGAAACCCCGACGGGAATACTTGGGGCTGGTTTGGCGCAAATGGGAGGGGCAGCATACACTGAACGGGTTAAGCGTGAATATGAGGAACCAACAAATGTGCTCAGGAGACGATTAGTAGAAGCCCAAATAAAACATCTTGAAGAACCTAAAGAACCAACAGAGTGGGGGCCATTTTTAAAAGAACAATTAGCAATGGGAAAAACTGTGAGCGAAGCATATATAGCTTTTCAAAAGGCTAAGACAATTCCCAAAGAACCAACTCCTCATTATAAGGAGACGATTCAAGGTGGTATGTTTGGAACATTTGACGTAGCTACAAAAACGTTTACCCCCATAAGGGAAGCTACGCCAGAAGATAAAATAAAGATTCAAACAGGGAAAATCGAGGAAGTTAAGGCTCCTACTTTAAAATTTGAATATAAAAATATTGGTGGTGTTCCTCACGAAAGACAACAAGAATGGAATCCGACAACGAAACAATGGAAGCCCAAGGGCGACTGGATACGAAAAGAGAAGCCTACAGAAGAAAAAGAATCAAGACCAAAAGAAAATAAGTGGTTAACTAATTTTGGAAAAAGATATGCTGTCACAAATATTTATGGTGAATCCCTTTTAACCGAAGAATCGGCAAAGGCAGCATGGGAAGATTTCAAAAAACAAATTCCGACATTAAAAACACAGGGATATGATATTGATTATCTTACAACTCAAATGAGGGGTTTATATGGTGAAGAAACTTTTAAACCAGAGGCAAAGATTCTTGATGAAGCCACTGCAAAACAAATATTAAAAGAAACGGGTGGGGATAAAAATAAGGCAAGGAAAATAGCAAAAGAAAGAGGATATACATTCTAATGGATATATTCGATACCGTATCTTCAGGGAAGACAAAAAAGGATATTTTTGATATATGGGATGAACCAAGGGATGATATATTCGATAGAATATCTCCTCAAAAGGGTTTAATAACCAGAGCCGCCGAATTTGGCAAAGAACTTATTAAGGATATTAAGATTCCTCCGTTGACAATGGGCGAAGAAGTCCCCCAGTTTACCCCTGAATACCTTGCAGAAGAGAGGAGACTACCTTTGGGTAAGCCCGAATTTCCCAGAACTCAGCCTTTTCCTCTTCCTTCCGAAATGATAGGAAAGCCTGTTCCAATAGAAGAGGCTCCAGTAATCAGCACATTGAAAGATAAAAAAGCCCTTGAGAGACCTCGTGGATATACAGAACTTTCCCTTCCTGAGTTACTTGGTGTAGTTAAACGTGAACCTAAAAAAGTAACTGCCGGAGAACTTGCGACAGAGAGTGCAAGGGCTTCAAATATTATGGCAATGTCAAGGGAGATTGGTTTATCTCCAACCTTTATTGAACAGAACTATGATACCCTTACTAAAGAGCTTGGGATAAGAACTAAATTAACAAATCGGGAATTAATAGATAAATTATTTATGGTTGGCATAGGTGCAGGGTTAGTTGTAGCGCCGCTGGCTACTTTAGCTGGTGTCTCAACATTTATGGGAGTAAAGGAAATTGAAAACCTTGCTACCCAAATAATTAAAGGTGAAAAACCTCAAATTCTTGCTGGCAGACAGTTGATGGAATTTTTGGGGCCATTAGAAGAACATGATAGAACGGTTGCCGAAGCATTGGAATTTGTAGTTCCTGGACTTCTTTCCGCAAAGGTGATGGGGATAACTAAAGCTAAACTTACCGAAAAACTCAAAACAAAAATGATTCATGAAGCATGGGATGATGCCATCAGTAAAGTTACAGAATCAGAAAAGGGCAGATTAATTGAATTTAAAGGTAAGATTGAGGAAGCAAAAGCATTACCTATGGAGATGAAACCTATCGTTGAACCATTACCGAAAGTTCCTGAAATTGCAAAACCTGTTATTAAAAGACAGGAAGTCCCTCTTGAAATGATACCAAAGGAATTGGTTAAACCAGAAGTAAAAGCGGTAGAAAAACCAAAGGTTAGGGTTGCAATACCAGACTCCATAATGGTAAAAGGAGAAAAATGGACTACGGGGTCATTAGCAGGTACTGAACTTTACCGAAATCCCGACTTACCATTAGACCGTATGCCAGACAATATATTAAAAGATACTTATTCGGCATTATCTTCTACCTATGGGAAACTTTCGGATTTAGATCCTCGTGCTAATATTATAGAAAAAATACTTAATAGAATAGAAACAGAACAAAGAAAACGATCATCCATTGAAGTTTTTCCAGAAATAAAACCCAAGGCGAAGGTTATAAATAAAACCAGCAAGGTAGCACCAAATACGGGTGTAACTATTGATAAATATACTTTAGATGATGGTTCTTATAGAGTTGTCCAAACACTTAAAGGTGGAGAGATTCAAAACGACAGGATGTATAAAGAGTATGAATTTACTGATGAAGTTGGTGAAAAATGCAAAGTTGGCATTATAAGAAATGCGATTACTGGAGAAACAGCAACTTATCAGTGGGTTGAAGGAATAAAAACATCGCCTACCAATGTAAATGGTAAACTTACAGATGAAAAAATTATTAGAAGTTCATATCCTATAGAGAAAGACGCTACTATAAAACAAGTAAATATGGTTGAGGCGTTAAAGCCTACCGAACCAGTTGTTGGGAAAGAGGTCGCAAAAGAGGCTGTGTCAGTAATTCCCAAACGGGCAAAAGAACCACCTGGAGATATTTTATCTTGGGTACGTTCCAAAGGAGGAATTGACCCCGATACCGTTTCCGCAGATGTTCAATCTCTAACTCAAAAAGAGAGTGGGTTTAAGGGTAAAAGTTCTATTGTGAGAAAAGGTGGCCGACCACTTGATGAATTAGCACAGGAATGGGGGTGGGAAAAAGGTCAAGAAATCTCAACAGACGATTTAGCAGATGCCATAAAAGATGCCGTTCAGGCAAAAAAAGCAGGTGTTTCAAGAGATATTGGGATTGGTAGTACAGATTTGGAAATAGAACGATATATAAAAAGGCAAGAAGAAGATTATTATCGAACTCAAATTTATGAAGATGATCCTGATTTGGGAAAAGATGAAACCATTAAAAAGTTGACAGATAGTTTTGATGATGAGATAATGGGATTCAAGGAGGAATTATATGAAGATGGACATTCTGAAGCAGATATCGCCAGAGCGGTTAACCAGATTCAAGAAGGTATTGAGACTGAAGCGAAACCTCCAGATTTTGAAGGAATCAAAAAAGAACTTGCCAAAGAGTTAAAACCACCACCTCCAGCACCATCTCCCATCCGAAAAGGCGAAACTCTACTTCCAGGCATGAAAGTTGGTCTTGAAATGCCATCGAAGGGAATAGAAGTAACTCCTACCCTTGAGGGTACACCTTTAATGGAGGCTGCAAGAAGGGCTGAAATAGAAAAGGTACAACCTAAATTACCCTTACCAGCTGGAATTTCACCAAAAAAAGGTTTGGGAGAAGCCGGTTTTATAAGAATCGGCAAAGAACCAAAACCGAAATTCATAGGGGATGCCTCTAAAGTAGAAGGAATGTTTGAAAAAGCAGAAAAGACCAGCAAGGAAATATATAAAACCGATCTTGCAAGAATATATCATCAGGTAAAAAGGGCTACTATTGATGTAAGCGGGAATTTGAAAAAAACTCTCCTCACAATGAGGGGAAGGCAACGTGGCAAACTTAATCCCGCTGAAGAAGTAGTTATGCGACATGAATTAATAGCTGGAGCTAACCCAAAAGCATCATATCTTTACAATGAAGCATTTAAGGGAATATTTAGAGACCTTAGTGAATTAGAGCAAATATATTTAAATAGAGTCATACAGGCAAGGAGAACCATTGAAATCGAAAGTTATAAACCAGAAGTTAAACATCCCGAAGGGTTGGGGACAAAAGAACTTCAGGAATGGTTAGACCAGATACCAGGAGAATTAAAAACTAAATTAAATGAGCGGACTGACTTATATTTTAAAGAAATGAAAACGCAGGGGATTGACCAGTTACTCGCTGAAAAAATTATAACCCAGGAACAATACGATGGTTTGGCGGAACATATTTACTCTCCACGACAATTTCTACAACATATTGACCCCGAAAGAACCTACACCATAGCTGGGAAGAAAATTACTGTTCCTGATAGTGGTATAAAGGCTTTAGAAGAAGGTAGTTATGGTTTGCTGGAAAATGATGCTCGGTTATTAATTTCCCAAGTAATTACCCGGACACAAACAAGAATATTCAGAAATAGAGCGGGTAAGGCATTATATGATTTAGCTAAAGAAATCCCCGATAATGAAGTGGTGAAGCTGGCAAAAGTTATAAAAACAACTGAAGAAGGCAAGCCCATATATCAACCAACTCCAATAGGTTTTGATAAAATTAAAGTAATGATAGACGGAACCCCAAGAGAAATGCTAATGCCTTCCGAAATGGCAATGGAATGGATAACAAGAGACCCCTTGCTTACAGAAACAACTGCAAGCGTTATCAGGTGGCTATCGGGTTCTGCAATTTTAAAACCTATGGCAACAGGAATAAACCCCGAATTTGCACTAACCAATATTCCGAGAGATATAATTCATATATGGTTAACAGATTATAGGGCAACTTATTCTCCAACCCTACCAATATTCTTGGGACAAATGGGTAAAGACCTCAAGACTGTAACCAAAGACGCCTTAACCAGAAAAGGAAGAGTAATTGATTATATAAATGACGGCGGAGGGATGGAGTTTTTGACTCATCAGGGATGGTTTAAACAAGAAGGGTTATCGCAACAATCAAGAGACTTGCAAAAAATCTTAGGTTATCTTGGTGAATCATCTGAAATAATGACCCGACTTGCGGTGAGGGAAAGGGCTATTAAGGAGGGTTATACTCCTGAACAAGCAACATGGTTAGCTCGCAATTATTTAGATTTCTCACAGGGAGGGAATTTTATAAAAGCAGTTGATACGGGAGTACCATATTTGAATGCGGCGTTCCAAGCAACCAGGGGGGTTTTTAGGGCTGCGGCATTAAATCCTGGATTATTTACATGGAAGATGGCTCAATTGGGAGCCGTGGTCATAGGTTTATTTTATTTAAACAGATTTACCGATCCAGAAGCATGGGAGAATATTTCATCAAAAGAAAAGGCTGCAAATTTTATTCTTCCAACACCATTTAGATTTTATGATAAAGAAGGTAATAAAAGAATGGTTTATTTCAGGATACCCAAGGATCAAACAATCAGACCCATACTCTCTGCCTTTGAAGCAATTGCAGCCAAAGTAATAGGAGATAAAGTAGATACAGACGAAATAGCACATGCTGTCCAAGAGTTTTCTCCTATTGGGCCAACTCAAGTATTGCCTCCTACATTTGAGGCTTTTTTAGGATATGTCAGTAATAAAGATTTCTGGAGAAATGAAGATATATGGAAAGGGCCTAAAGTAAAAGCAGGAGAAGAATATACAAAATATACTCATCCTACATTTATAAGGGCAGGAAAAATAACAGGATTATCTCCTGAAAGATTAAGATATGCACTTCAGCAATATTTTACTTATGGGAATATTTACAGTTCTGTTGGTAGTTATGCATGGAAGGTGATATTAGATGAACTACCCGAAGCAGAAAGGCAAATGGTAACAGAAGAACTTATTCTAAAGCAACCTTTTATAAGACGATTAGCAAAAACCACGCAACCTGGTTATAAATTAATAAAAGAAGCAGAAAAAATGAAAATAGAAGCCAGCACAGAAAGATATAAGTTAACCAGAGAATTCGATTTATTATCACAACGATTTTATGATAAAGAAGTCCCTAAGACAGAAATAGACAATTTCTTAAAAGAACTTCCTATTGAAGAAAAAGTTAGACTTAAAGGGAGGCATTTCAGACTTGGCAGAATCCAAGAATTACCAGAAAAAAGATGGTGGTTAGAATTAGCAGAAGCACTTCCAGAGACAAGAGCATTAATTTATTGGAATAGATGGAGAACTGCAACTGAAGAAGAAAAAATAATATTAGAAAAAAACAGGGTAAAAGTTCCAGGGATTATGTCAGGCAGTTTTATAAAAAGGCTAAATGAATTAAAAGGGAAAAAATAATAAAAGGGAAACCTGGAGCCAGAGATGAACAAAATCACTTAACTAAGGAGGAATGAATTATGGCAAGCGGACGATTAAATAGCCCAATTTTGATGAACGAAGAAATAGCGAAAGCAGCAACGAGATATTCCAAAGCATGTTCTTTTCGTGAATGTGCAGGATCGGCGGCGGTAATCATTACCACAACTGCGGGTACTATCACGGTCAGCCAACAATGCTCATCAGACGGAGATACATGGTACGATCCGACAGATACTGCCGGAAGTGCATTAGGAGTGATCAGGACAGCATTGGGGATAACAACTGGAGTTTATACCCCATTCACTCCTGTCATGTGTGAATGGATACGCTTCAAGGTAGTTGAGGCAAATGTTGCTGCAACTACCGTAACTATCCGGTTGATGTTCCGGCAGGAGGTGTAATTATGGACGGATTTGCTGGCGGAATAAAGGTGAAAACAGAGGAGCGGGTAATTCAGCGGATTGTTGAAGTACCCGTTTTTAAGGATGTGAACATTGAACGACCTTCTTTTATTGATAAGGAGATTGTTATTGAAAAGCCAAAGTATGTTGATGTTACATACGAAAGGCCAGTATTCAGAAATGTGATCGTTGAAGTGCCCATTTTTGTGGAAAAGATTGTCGAAGTTCAAAAGGTCGTCATTCGAGAAGTGGAAAAGGTTATTGAAGTGCCCAAGTATATTGAAAAACTGATCGTTAAAGAAGTGGTTAAGGAAGTCACCATCCCGAAATTCATTGAGAAGATAGTGGAATTGCCAAAGTACGTAACCAAAGAAATCATTATTGAGAAGATAACTCTTGTCCCCATTGAAAAGAAAGTCGAAATTGAGTTCAATGTTGATAAACCAATTATCGTCGAGCGGGAAGTGATCGTTGATAGACCAAAATTTAGGGAACGGGTTGTTGATGTTATAAAGCCCAAATATGTTTGCTTGAAATGTGGGAGTGAGGTTTCCTGATGTTTGAAGATGGATCGAGACCGTTTCAGATCGTTGGTGGCCCAATCAGTTTCTATGAAGAATATACAACGACGACCCTCTACGTAGAGCGTGTTTTTGGTGGCGGAGTGAACTCAATCACGATAACTAATGATTCTACGACCGACACTGTATCGGCCTCTTTCGATGGCGCTACGGTAGAGGCAGAACTGAAACCTGGCGAATCCTTGACGCTTAATACGACCACAAAAAATAGCATTTATATCAAAGGGGTTGCCGGTGGCGGGAAAATCAGAAGTTGGGCATGGTAAAAAACTATGTTAAATAAAAGCCATTTAGATAAACCAAATGTAGGTTCTTCAATTCATGGAGCATCGGCGAAGGTTACTCCAGTCGACGCTGACACCCTACCCCTAATAGACAGTGCGGCTGCTAATGTATTGAAAAAGGTTACTTGGGCAAATATTAAAGCAACTCTAAAGACATATTTTGATACTTTCTATAATTTATATGTCCATCCTAATCATTCAGGAGACGTAACAAGTGTAGCTGATGGTGCAACGACAATAGGGGCAGCCAAAGTAACTCTTGCTATGATGGCAAATATGGCAACTGCCCGATTGCTTGGTAGAAATACAGCAGAAACAGGAGTACCAGAAGTACTTACTGTTGCACAAGTTACCGCACTACTTAATGCAGGCGGGGCTGTCTATAATGGTTTAACACGATTAGGTATTGCTGATGCTACTGTTACTGCTTGGGGGATGTATGCTCTTCTTGTTAATATTGGCAGTGGTAACATAGCTTTTGGATTGAATGCTCTTAAGGACAACACTAATGGATATCAGAATACTGCTATTGGAGAAGATGCACTTAGAAAGAATGTCTCTGGTTTTTCCAATCTTGCTATAGGAAATGCTGCTCTTTATACTAATACTGGCAATTACAATATTGCTATTGGAGAGACAACTCTTATTGGTAATACCAGCGGATATCAGAATATCGCTATTGGAAGAGCTGCTATGGGTTCTAACAAGACTGGTTCTTACAATATCGGTATTGGAGGTGGCGGTGTCCTTCATCTCAATACTGGTTCTGGTAATGTTGGTATCGGAGGTAGTGCACTGTGGTCTAATAAAGATGGCAATAACAATGTTGGCATTGGAATGAGTGCTCTTGAAAGCAATAATGGGGATAGTAATGTAGCTATAGGATACCAAGCTGGGCTTTCTGCTATTGGGGTTTCAGGTTGTGTTTTTATAGGTTATAAAGCAGGATATTATGAAACTACTTCAAATAAACTTTATATTGACAATTCCAATACAACAACTCCTTTAATCTGGGGAGATTTTGCTAATGACATTTTAATATTTAATGGCAAGGCAGGTATTGGGATTACACCAACTGCTATTCTTCATCTTAAGGCTGGTGCAGTTGATGTGGGTGCAGCTCCCTTGAAGTTCGCTGCGGGAGTTAATCTTACAACCCCAGAAGCAGGAGCAGTGGAGTTTAGTTCAGATATATTATATATAACTGATAGTGGATTAGTAAGAAGGGAAATATTTAAACAGGGTGGAATGGATATTCCTATTGTAGATGGTGGGACTGGGCAAGGAACAGCCCAGGCAGCTATTGATGCCCTGACGGCAGTAACAGGAGCTACTAATGAACATGTCCTGACCAAAGATACGGCATCTGGGAACGCTATTTTTAAAGCATCAGGCGGAGGAGTAACACAAGCTGAAGTAATTATGTGGGCAACCGTGTTTGGGTCGTAAGGAAACCAAAATCAATGTCGGAGGATAATAAATGATAGTTCTTGAAAACGGAGACATTTTAGAAGGAGACAGCACATCGGCTACTGAAACAGATTTTACCCTACACGGATTGGACAACAATACCCTGAAGCAACTCGCAGATGGTCAACTTGCGGCGACGAAGGGGACAATCTACACCGCAGATTCCACAGACGTTATCTCTTCAATAATCCTTGTGAATGCAGGGGTGGCGCATAATCATGTCAATCTTTACTTCAAGGCATTTGGTGGAACCTCTCGAAGATTAATCCCAAAAGACCTTCAACTTGAACCAGGTTATTCCTTACATTTTGATGGGTCAAAGATGATGGTACTTGATACTATTGGTGGTATTATTTCAAGTGCCAGTGCCGTAGGAATCATTTCTGATATTGCTTATGCTGTAAGTTGGAATGGGATAACAACCATTGCACCAAGTAAGAATGCTGTATATGATGAAATGGAGTTAAAAGCTCCTAAAGCATCTCCTACTTTTACAGGCACGGTAACTATTCCGACACCCTTTACCTTGGGGGCAGTTTCAGTTTTACCAACAGGAACAGAATTGAATTTCGTAGATGGTGTTACTTCTGCTATCCAGACGCAATTAGACCTAAAAGCCCCACTTATTTCTCCAGCATTCACCACACCTAATTTAGGTACACCTTCAGCCGGCACCTTGACAAGTTGCACAGGACTTCCTGCTGCCGGTGTTGTAGGGACGGCTATTGTTAGTGGCGGAGCATTAGGCACACCTTCGGCAGGAACTCTAACGAACTGTTCTGGTCTTCCCGCAGCGGGGGTTGTAGGAACTGCTATCGTCTCTGGTGGTGCTTTAGGAACCCCATCAAGTGGCACATTGACAAATTGTTTGGGTTTACCGGCAGCGGGCGTTACTGGGACGGCTGCTGTCCTCGGAGACAATACCTTCACTGGGAATCAGACCCTTTCGGCTGGCAAGTCGATTGTTCTTCCGGCGGTTGGTATTGCAGACCAGACCTGGTGTGGCATTACTGAGGCCGGAACTTCGGTTGGGAACATAGCGTTTGGCGAAGTGTGCTATTTCGTTACTGCG
>Ga0180732_1002310_pt1 | contig 10296 bp, 7 predicted proteins | sample KR11_01MetaG_FD_148674 | JGI IMG/M metagenome (GOLD analysis project Ga0180732, IMG submission 148674) | Groundwater microbial communities from the Olkiluoto Island deep subsurface site, Finland - KR11_0.1 MetaG | ecosystem: Environmental > Aquatic > Deep subsurface > Groundwater | place...
ACGCCGTGATCAGCTCCGTGTTGAAAGGCCAGCGGTTTGTCGGAAGAGCTTTTGTAGTCAATGACTGGTATATCACCGCCTATGAACCCATCTATGATCAGGCCGAACAGATCATCGGTATGTTGTATGTGGGTATGCCACAGGATGAGCAGTCCCTTATACGAAAACAAATCTTGGAAAAAATTATCGGAAAATCCGGTTACATTTACGTATTGGATGCCACAGGCAATTACATCCTCTCAAAAGGCGGGGCAAGGGACGGAGAAGACATCTCCCAGTCCCGGGATTCCAACGGTAGGTTTTTTATTAAGGATATCTGTGAAAAAGCGGTCTTGCTGCAGAATAATGAGGTGATGGAATACCGCTATCCCTGGAAAAACCAGGGTGAAGAAACCGCCAGAATGAAAATAGCCAAAATCACCTATTTTAAACCCTGGGGTTGGATCATCGGTGCCAGTACCTATGAGGACGAACTTTACGACTTGAGAGACAATATCAACGTTTTCAGTCGGCAATCTTTTGCTTATCTGGCCAGTCTCTCGGGAGTGGCCATGGTGCTTTCCATTCTGATCTGGCTTGTCATTGCCCGCAGCATCTGTTCAAATGTTCAGGTATCCATCATGCAATTGGATACCTCCTCAGCCCATATTTCAAAGGCTTCTGAAAAACTGGCCCTTTCAGGGCATGTTCTTTCCGATGCAGCATCCAGGCAGGCCCTTTCCATTGAAGAGTCTGCAGCAGCCATGGAGCAGATGACCGCAAGCATTAAAATGACCTCCCGGAATACCATGGATGCGAATCAAAAACTAGAGGATTCAACCGCCATGGTCCTCCAGGCGGATCAAGTCATGAAAAACCTATATTTCGCCATGGAGGACATCTCCAGAACCAGCCAGGAAACCGGTAAAATCATCAAAACCATTGATGAAATTGCCTTTCAGACCAATCTTCTGGCCTTGAACGCTGCGGTTGAAGCGGCCCGAGCAGGGGAATCCGGGGCGGGTTTTGCAGTGGTGGCTGATGAAGTGCGGAACCTGGCCATCCGGGCAGCAGAGGCCGCCAAAAATACTTCCATCATGATTGAAGGCACCGTCAAGAAAATTAAAGATGGATTTGAGATGGTTTCCCAAACCAACGAGGGGTTCACACGGGTTTCCCAGAGTGTCGGTCAGATAAAGGAGCTGATTTCTGAAATCGCAACCGCTTCCAGAGAGCAATCCAACGGCATTGAGCAGATTCAGGTGAATATTTGTGAGTTGGGCAACATTGTTCAAGAAAACGCCTTCGGAGCAGAGCAATCCGCAGTTGCTTCCGATGACCTCAGCGAACAATCCAAGGAAATGAAGCGGATGGTGGACGATATGGCCCTGATGATTTATGGCGCAGAATCTTAACGTGTGATATAAGCCTGGGAAAACTTCCGACATAATAAGAAAGGAGAAGACTTGAATGAGTATTCTTGCCATTTACGGAAGCCCCAGGCGAAAAGGCAATACAGCGGAATTGATGAAGCAGGCGGTGAAGGGTGCCCGGGATGAAGGAGCGGATGTGGAGGAAATCGTCCTGAGGGACCTGAAGATGAGCCCCTGCCTGGAGATTTACGGGTGCAAGAAAGACGGGCGGTGCGTCATCAAAGACGATTTTCAGCAGGTATACGACAAACTTATGGCCTGCCAAGGCCTGATCCTGGCTTCCCCGATTTTCTTCTACTCCGTGAGTGCCCACACGAAAATCCTCATCGATCGGTGCCAGTCCCTTTGGGTAAAAAAATACTGGATTGAAAATACTCCGCCGGGCCAGAAAAATTTTAAACGAAAAGGACTCTTTCTTTCCGTGGGGGCCACCAAAGGAAAAAAGCTTTTTGACGGGGCGGTGTTGACCGTTCGGTATTTTTTCGATGTTCTGGATATGGAGCTGTTGGACCCCGTGGTGTTCCGGGGTCTGGATTTTGAGGGGGATATTCTTCAACACCCGGAATTCCTTGAGGAGGCCTATGCCTCGGGAAAAAACCTGGCCCGGGCTTTGGCTTGACCCGGGCTTTTGGAATCAGCTCACCAGACAGACCAGGGTCTGATGGTACGGGGAATTTTCCCGGTTCAGGGTGCTTTCTTTAACCCCGGCAAGTTGGTTTAAAAAACGTTCCGGGTTGGTTTCCAGTGCCGTGTGGACGGTCAGGGTGACCGTATCCTCGGCCTGGATCATCGGCAAGGGCGGCGGAACAAGGGTTGCTGAGGGGGTGGGATTCAGGGCATAATCTTCCAGAACCTTCATGAGGTCCTGCTTCCATGGCTCAAGTTTTTCGCCGTTGGTTAGAGGAATTCCCTCAATGCTTATCAATGGCTCCGCCTTCACCCTCCCGGAATCTGCCAGGGAGTCCAGAGCCGTTCGGCTTGTGGTGACATAAACAAAGGATCGTCTGGAATCCCCAAGGGCAAGCCTGGCCCAGGCTGAAATCCTCTGCTCCACCAGATAATCTTCTGCAGGGTCAGCCGACATGGGGCTTTTAATGGCTTGGGCGAATTTCAGGCCTTCATCAAAATCCTCCGTTTCCCCTTTTAATTCGTGGAAAAGCTTGTTCTCCAGGGTTCCCAGCCCCTCAAGGTCGTTTTGGATTTGATTCTCGCCGGCATCATGTTCATGGGCCATGGCCAGAAACAGCCTTGCGGTGAAAAGGGCCTGTTCAGGAGTTTTGGTTTCCTTCGGATCAGGTTCGCTTAAATGCCGGGATCTTTTTTGAATGTCTGTTTTGATTTTGGAAATGGACTGGTCGCTGTAAAATGGGATCTCATCCATTCTGGCTTTCAAATCCACCAGGGATTCTCCCTGGTGAAGTTCAGCCCAGGACTTGTAGGATTGAATTGCCTTCAAAAGGCTTTCTTCATCCCCCGAAACCGGGGCAACGGTTTCCAGTCCCTCAAAACTTTTCGGGTCAGTGGAGCTTTTTAAAGCCTGATAAACCACCGTGTTTGAGAAACAGGAAGCCGCCTTTCGAGCTGCTTTTTTGGACAGATAGGTCAAGGGGAAGTATACGGGTTGCATTTTCTTTCCTTATTTTTTATCCTGCAATATAATGCCTTGGGCGGTTAACTGCTCCCGAATCCGGTCCGCCAGAGCCCAGTTTTTTTCCTCCCGGGCAATTTCCCTTTGAAGGATCAAGGCCTGAACTACCGGGTCTTCCGGCTTGGGGTTGAAATCCATCACCTGCAAAACCCCGTCAATCTGCCGGAATGCATCCACCATTTTGCCGGCATCCCCCGGATTCAACCCGTTATCGGCCACCAACTGGTTGATTCGGTGCATGGATTTGTAAATGGCCGCCAGGGCATTGGCGATATTCAAATCATCATCCATGGCGGAAACAAAGCCGTTGCGAATATCATATAAAAGCTGATCGGTTTCCGGGTGGGACGGTCTGTTGCCTTCCACCCTCATAAGGCTTTGAATCAGCCGGTCAATTCGATTCAATCCCCGTCTGGCGTTTTCCAGCCTTTCCACAGAGAAAGTGATGGTTTTCCGGTAATGGGCGGAAACCAGCCAGAACCGGATTTCCTTTCCGGTAAACCCCGGGGCAAGAAGATCCGGCAGAGTGATACGGGCCTCCTCTTCATCCATTTTTTTGCCGTCCACCAGGACTCGGTCGCAATGGACCCAGTATTTTGCCGGTGTTTTGCCGGTGACGGCCTGGGAAATGGCGATCTCGTTTTCATGATGGGGAAAAACCAGCTCCCGGCTGCTCGCATGAATGTCATAGGTTTCCCCCAGGTATTTCATGGCCATGGCCGCACATTGAATATGCCAGGAGGGTCTCACATTTCCCCATTGGGTGGAGGCGAATATTCCCCGGCGCAGCTCGGAGAGCTTGGCCCGCTTGAACAAGGTGAAATCCCTTGGATTGTCCTTTTCATACTCATCCAGATCCACCGTGGCCCCGAGCCGGATTTTGTTGAGATCCACATTGGACAGATAGCCGTACCGGGAGAACCTTGAAATGTCAAAATAGAGGGACCGAAGCTTCTCGTAGGCAAATCCCTTTTGAACCAATTTTTCCGCAAGCGCGGCCATGTCCTCCACATGATCTCCCGCCCTGGGATAATGGTCGGCCTTTTTGATTCCCAGAAGGGCCGCATCCTCCATGAAGGCGTCAATATGTTTTTGGGTGAATGTCTTGAGATCCATGCCTGCCTTTTCGGAGCCTTCAATGGTCTTGTCATCCAGGTCCGTGATGTTCATCACATGTTTGACGGAAAACCCACGGTATTCCAGATACCGCACCAGCAGATCGGAGAACACAAATCGCCTGCACTCCCCGAGGGTCATTCGGTCATGGGCTGTGGGACCGCAGGAATACATGGAGACGGTTCCGGGCTTTGCGGGAACAAACATTTCCTTGGTCCGGCCCATGGTGTTGAACAGCGTAAGGCCCACGGTTTCCTTCACATCAAAAAGCGGCGTGCTGAGATACCGCTCGCCCCCGTCCGGCAGGATCACCACGATCAACCCTTCCGTCATCTGTTCCGCCTGGTTCAGGGCTTCCACCATGGCGGCTCCGCTGCTCATCCCCACCAGAAGTCCTTCTTCCTTGGCCAGGCGTCGAGCCATGTCGTAGGCCTTTTCATCCTCCACATTGACTTTTACATCTATAATGGACTTGTCATAGATTTCAGGGACATAGGCTTCTTTCATATTCTTGAGCCCCTGGATTTTATGTCCGAGGTAGGGCTCCACGGCCACAATTTGAATGGCGGGATTGAAGGCTTTAAGGCCTCTGGATAGGCCCATGACCGTGCCGGAGGTTCCCAGGGTGGCCACCAGGCAGGTGATACGGCCCCCGGTCTGGTCCCAGATTTCTTTTGAAGTGCCTTCGAAATGGGCCTGCCAGTTGGCGTCATTGTTGAATTGGTCGGTCATGAAATAGGCATCGGGGTTTTCCCGGTTCAACCGGTACACCTCCTCGATGGCCCCATCCGTGCCCAGATGTCCGGGGGTGAGCAGAATGTCTGCCCCCCGGGCTTTTAAAATTTTCTGCCTTTCCATGCTGGCGTATTCCGACATGACACAGAGAAGTTTATAGCCCTTCACCGCACAGACCAGGGCAAGGCCGATGCCCGTATTGCCGCTGGTGGCTTCAATCACGGTTTTGTCCTTGGTGAGCTTCCCCGACTTTTCCCCTTCCTCAATCATTTTCAGGGCTGCCCGGTCTTTGATGGAGCCTCCGGGGTTGAAATATTCAGGTTTGGCGAAGATGTCCACACCGGGTTTTGAAAAAAGCCGGTGAATCTTCACCAGGGGCGTGTTTCCGATGGTTTCGAGAATGGAAGATTTCATGGGGTCAGGTTCCTGAGTATGTCCTGCCGGACGTCTGTTTCACAGCGACTTGCATCAATGATTCGGAATCTTTCAGGTTCCAAGGCTGCAAGGGCAAGGTAGCCTTCCCGAACTTTCCGGTGAAAATCCAGTTTTTCAGATTCAAACCGGGTTTCATGGGATACGCGGTCCCCGGCATCAATGGCGTTCCAGGCCCTTTTGAGTCCCAGTTCCGGAGAAAGATCCAACAAAAGGGTTAAATCCGGTTTGAAATCGTCAAACACCAGGCTATGGAGATTATTAATCAAATCCACGCTCAATCCCCTGGCGTACCCCTGGTACACCAGGGTGGCATCAAAATACCGGTCGCAGATCACGGTTTTTCCGGCCGCAAGCCCGGGCTTCACGACGTTGCTGAGATGCTGGGCCCGGTCGGCCATGTAAAGGAGCAGTTCGGCAACCGGAACCAGATCATGGTTTTTCCCGTCCAGAAGGATGGCCCGGATTTTTTCCCCGATTTTCGTGCCTCCGGGTTCCCGGGTGAGCATGCATTTGTGTCCCTGATGGGATAGATGCTCCAGAACGTGTTGAATCTGGGTGGTTTTTCCGGACCCTTCGATGCCTTCCAGGGTAATAAATCTCATTTGAGTGAGGGTCCTTCCGGTTTTTTTCTGTGATTTTTTATGAAAAAATGGCGCTCCAGGGTTCGGTGATAGGAGGTCCAATTTTCCGAAGGGTCTTCCGAGTCCATGAACTCCCGAACACTTTTCACCTTGGCGTCGATTTCATCCACATAATTAAGCAAAATGGCTTCAATGGTTTTGGGTGGTTCCGGGGATCCGAATTCCCGGGTTCCATGGTGGCTGATGATCATATGCTCCATCAGAACCGCAAGGTCTTCGGGGAAATTTTGAATACCATTGATTTTTTCCCTGAGCATGAGTGCCCCGATGACGATATGGCTTAACAGGCGGCCCTCATCCGAATAATCAATGGAGAGTCCTCCATAACCCAGTTCCCGGGTTTTGCCGATATCATGGAGCATGGCGCCTGCAAGAAGGAGGTCCCGGTCCACCCCGCTGTAGTGGGCCGCCACCTTGTCTGCAAGCAGGGTGGTGGAAAGGGTGTGTTCCAAAAGCCCTCCCACATAGGGATGGTGCATCATTTTTGCCGCAGGGGCTTTTTTGAATTGCTTGACAAAATCCCCGTCCGACCAGAAAGCATCCATGAGCCGCTTGAGGGGTTCCGATTGAAGGGAACCCGAAACCTGGAGCAACCGCTGGAACATCTGATCCACATCCCTCGGGGTCACGGGAAGAAAATCCGAAGGGTCAAGATCGGCGACGTTCACGGGGGCCATGGATTTCACAACCAGCTGGAGATTTCCCCGGTATTCGGACACATTGCCCTTGATTTCCACCACATTTCCAGAGGAAAGATCCGGGGGAAGCTGATCCACATGGTCCCACATGACCCCTTTGAGGGTGCCGGTCTTGTCGGCAACAGTGATATTCAAGTAGTTCTTGCCGTCTTTTTTCTGGGAGAGATTTTTTTCGGATAAAACAAAAACCTCGTCTACAAAATCCCCGGCCTTAATCTCTTTGATGAATGTTTTTTTCATGATTTGAATTTATAAAGGTTTGAAATTTTCCATGTTTTCAGATTCTCCAGCAGACCGTAATCCGTCATATCGCATTTGATGGGGGTGATGGAGATATAGTTCTCACAGATGGCCTGGCCGTCAATGTCCGGGCTCCCGAAATCAAACTCCGGCTCGCAGCCATGCCAGTAGTAAACCCGGTCCCTGGGGTCCGTTCGTTTATTGATATATTCGGAGAAAAAATCAATGCCTTGCCGGGCAAAACGAACCCCGGCCATTTGGCCCATAGGCAGATTGGGGATATTGACGTTTAAAAATGTTCCCGAAGGAAGTCCCTTTTCAACCACTTCCCCGCTCAACCGGCCAATGAATTCAGCGGCTTGGTCGTAATGGTCGCACCGGGTACCTTGAATGGACACTGCGATGGAGGCAATGCCGTATAGGGTGGCCTCCTTGGCCGCCGCCACGGTGCCGGAATAATTGATGTTCACCCCCACATTGGCTCCGGGGTTAATGCCGGAAATGACCAGATCCGGTTTTGAGTCCAAAAGTTCCAGAACGCTTAATTTGATGCAATCCGCAGGGGTTCCGTCCACGGCCATGGCTCGGATTCCCTCCTGAATATGAACGTCCGTCACCCGCAGGGGCATGTGCAGGGTGATGCCGTGACCCACGGCGCTGCGTTCGCGATCCGGAGCAACAATCATCACCTCGTGGTGCGGGGCGAATTGACGGCAAAGGGCTCGAAGTCCGGGGGCATGAACCCCGTCGTCATTGGTCAACAATATTTTCATTTAATAAAGCCCTTGATTGTGTTATTTCAAAAAAGGATATCATATCCTAACTTGAAAACAATTCAAACGGATATTTTGAAAACCGTTTTTCCGGGTGTCCGTATGATTTTATAATCAATTTCTTTAGACAGATCAAGCGGTTATTCAGGCTGAATAAGACTGAATAAGGGTTTTTGCTGCTGAACGGTAAAACAGGGTGTGCGGACAGGATGAAAAGAAGGATCACCAGAAGGTTTCGGACATGTTTTTCCTTTTACGGCAATCGCCTGTGCCCCCCGTTATTTTGTGCTCCCCTCATCATTGGATTCAGCCTTGTGATTTTGTCGGGATTCGGGGTTATGAACCCCGTTCTGGCCGACGGGAAAAAATACGAGGTTCAATTTAAGACCGATTCCCTCACTCCCTGGCGAATGAGCGCAGAGGAAGTGTCCTACAATTCCAAAACCAGAGAATACAGGGCGTCGGGTCATGTGGTGATTCAGCACCTTGAAAAAACCCTGGAAGCGGATTCCGTTGTTTTCAACGCCCGAACCAAGGATACCTCAGCAGAAGGCCATGTGAAGCTCACGGTTGCCGGGGATGTGCTCACCGCAGGGTCCATGACCATGAACCTGGAAGCTGAAAGGGGGACTTTAAAGGACAGCCGTATTTTTTTAGAGGAAAGCCACCTCTATATAAAAGGAAAGCAAATCGAAAAAAGCGACGCCTTCACGTATGTCGTCGAGAACGCGGAACTCACCAGTTGTGACGGGGAAGAACCGGACTGGCGGGTGACGGGGAAAAAAGTTGAAGTGACCCTGGACGGGTACGCATTTGTCAAACACGGGCGACTCTGGGCCGGGGAGATTCCGGTTTTTTACACCCCTTTTTTTGTGTTTCCGGTCAAGCTGCAAAGACAGACCGGCCTTTTGATTCCAAATTTCGGTTTTTCCCGGAGAAAAGGTTTTGAATTGGATCTGCCGTTGTTCTGGGCCATCAACGGGTATTCCGACGCCACGCTCTATGAGCATTCCATGTCCCGGCGGGGAAACAAGCTCGGCATGGAATATCGGTATTTTCTGGATGATCATTCCAGAGGAACCCTTAAAATGGATTATTTAAACGACCGGGAAATGGATAACGGCCCTTCAGGGGGTGAGTGGGGATATGGTCATGATGACTATCTCCGCCCCAATCATGATCGGTTCTGGGCCAGGTTGAAACTGGACCATGACCTGCCGGCCGATTTTTCCGGGAGACTGGACCTGGATCTTGTGAGCGACCAGGATTATCTCATCGAATTCAGAGATGGGTACAGCGGGTTTAACCAAACCCAGGATGACTTCCGGAAAGATTTCAGCAGAACCTTGGATATGTATGAAGATCCTGTTCGAACCAACCAGCTCAATCTGAATAAAAAAGGCAGCGGGTACAGCTGGAACAACAGCCTGAAATGGTATGATAATATCATCGCCAGACGATATCTTGATGAAAACCGTACCCTTCAGAATCTGCCGCGGATTCAGTTTGACATGCTGAAGCAGCCGGTGGCCCGAATGCCTCTTTATTATTCCCTCAATTCCAATTACACCTATTTTTTCAGCCAGGACGGGGCTTCCGGTAACCGCATGGACCTCTATCCCGGGGTGTCCGTTCCTGTTTTTTCAAGCCCCTTTCTAACCGTGGAATCTTTTATGGGGGCAAGGGAAACCCTCTGGCGAATGAATCAATTCGAGAAGGACCCTTCAGAACAGGCCAAGGACCAGACCACTTTCCGTCATCTATATGATTTTAATATGAATTTCAGATCCGAAGCCTTCCGGGTTTATGAGCGGAAAAACGATTCCTTTGACCGGGTGAAGCATGTGATCAGCCCGGAAATCGTTTATACCTTTATTCCCCATGTGGATCAGGAAGAATATCCTTCCCTGGACGGGCTCATGGACGGCATCAATCGGATTGAAGAGACAAACCAGCTTTCTTTTTTCCTGACTCAGTATTTAACGCTGAAAAATGTTCTAAAGGATCCGGGGGAAAACAGTCAAATTCCCAAGAAGGAGACTTTGGCTCCGGTTTATAGCCAGATTATGCGGTTTTCCCTTGAGCAGACCCTCGATATCAACGAGGCCCGGGCATCCAAACCCGTTGATTACAGAAATGAGAGGAGCAAACAGCCCTTTCTGCCCCTGGTTGCGGATTTGGAGTTGATTCCTTCGGATTTTTTTTCTATATGGGCTGTCACGAGCTGGAGTTATTACGAGAACAAATTGGTGGAAAATAATATTGAGCTGGACCTGAGGAATCATAGGGAAGACCGGTTGGATTTCTTCTATCGTTACACCGAGGATGCATTGGAGGCCTTCGGCGCCAGATCAACCCTGAATCTTTACCGAGGGTTTTCGGTGTTCGGGCGTTTTGAGCATAATCTCCGGAACAATGAAAACATCGAAACCGGAGGAGGGTTTAACTATGATACCCAGTGCTGGTCCTTCGAAATGCAATACTCGGATAAAGAGGATGACCGGAAGGTGGAATTTTTCATAAATCTAAAAGGGTTAGGATAAAAGCCACGCCATGAATGCAGATGTGCTCATACGAAAATGGTACGTTTTATACACC
>Ga0180732_1002311_pt1 | contig 10296 bp, 7 predicted proteins | sample KR11_01MetaG_FD_148674 | JGI IMG/M metagenome (GOLD analysis project Ga0180732, IMG submission 148674) | Groundwater microbial communities from the Olkiluoto Island deep subsurface site, Finland - KR11_0.1 MetaG | ecosystem: Environmental > Aquatic > Deep subsurface > Groundwater | place...
AATCAATTGATTTTATCTGCTGCTGCCAATCCAAAGGCAATCCCTGCCAAACCGGATGGCTTTTCATCCAATTAAAATTAACTGCCTGCGCTGTCTTAGCCAGCTCTAAAGACACATTCTGGGAATTTTTAGGACCGGGGAAACGATTATTCTCACCTAAGTACTGGATTAATCCAAAATGAAGATTTTCGTCAGGCACCTGAAAAATCGGCGTCATAAGCATCCAAACTAAACTTTTAATTAGAGCCAGAACCAATAATATAACTAACCATTTATTTTTCATGGCGGAATAGTTTAAATAATTGAAGTGAAAAAACTACAGAAAGAATAAATGATAAAGCTAAAGCGATTATTAGCCACCAGCCTTTGGCGAAAAACGGCTTATACTGGCTGGCCTGAATGATAAAAGTTTTAAAACTGCCGGTATCGTAGTAGGAACTAACCACAACATAAAAAGCAATCCAGTTTAAGAAAATAAACCAGTAGCTGACGAGCAAGTTTAAATATTTACTAATTGATTGAAGGCCGATAATAATTAAAATCATACTGGGAACAATGACCGGAAAATAGTAGCGGCCTTGGATGCCAAAAGAAAAGTTGTGAGAGCGGAAAAAGTCCCAGTCCCAAACTAGTAGAGTGAAAAAATAAATCACCGCAGTGTATAAAATAAATACAAAAATTTTCATTTCCCGGGTAATCTTTCTTTGTTTAAATAGTTTAAAACTATAGATAATTAAACCTAAACCAGAGACCAGCGCTAATCGGTTTAATACCCGGTTAACCCAAACAGGTAAAGTTAAGCTGAGCCAACGGAAAACTCCCCAAAACCAAGGGATAACTTCTCGAATAGTATGTTTAACTGTCCAAATAAAATGATCTAGTAACGTATAATCTGGCAATAACACACTAGTTTTCGAGCTAAAGTATGGAATTGGTATACCAGCTGACCAAGATTTAATTAATATATTTACTTGCAGGTAACCACCAAAAAAATAAACGAGAATTAAGCCTATGCAAGAAAAAATCAAAGTTTGTCGTAGTTTGATTTTATGACGTAACGGCCAAAATGAAAGCAAAATTACAGGCATAGAAATCGCTAAGCTGGCTAAGAATTGTGGTTTAGTATTCACACCAATCCCAGTAATGATGGCAATAAAAATTAATTTCCAGATAGAAAATTTTATCAGCAAATTAGCGGCTAGCAATATTAGCAGACTATAAAGCGCGTTAAATAAATTGTCACTGGTAACTCCGCTGCTAACAAAAGTTAGCATAGGATGAAAAGCGGTCAAAGCAGCAGCAGTAAGAGCAAAAAGTCGATTAGGCTTTAATAACCAAGCCAGCTGATAAGCTGACCAAACAATAACTGTTAGCAAAAAGAGCCAAAAAATCCTAATGGTAAAAACTCTGACAAAAATATCTTGATTATAAAAAAGCTTATAAATTAATCCGCTCAAGTTATAATAAGGTTCCGGATAATATGCAGATTCTCGGCCAACTAAATTAAATCTAGTTTCTAAAGGCAGATTTTTAATTTTTTCTTCATCAGTTCCCTGTTGAGAATTAGAATACTCAAGATTGTATTCCGGATGATAAGTAAAACTGTTATTCCCCTGTTCATCTCGATAGGTGCCCAACAGCTGTTCGGAAATAGCGATTTCTTGGTTTAAATCTAAGCCCTTGCCAAAATTTATTAAACTTGGTTTTTCGACATTAAAGGCAACGTGACTAAAATGGGCTTGCTCGTCAGGAAAATGCCATAAAGGAATAAATAAAGACCAGAGCAAGCCTTTAAAAAGAATAATAATGATCAGTAGCCACATTAGTCTATTATAACAAGGTTAAAGTGATAAAATAATCTTACCATGAGAAGAGTTAACAAACAGTTGTTTTTTGCAATTTGGATTGTGTTGGTTAATCTATTAATTGGTTTAGTATTCAGTTTTTATCACTTATTGATTCCGATTAAATATAAGCAAAACTATTACTCTCCTTTAGTGCTCAATACTCGAGCAGATAGCTTGGCTGTTGATGAAACAATCGCCTATGGGATTAAGACGCGAGAAATTATGGATGGCAATTGGAAATTAAGCGATAGTTATTTATGGGAGTATAAAAATAAACCTTCTCCTTTAATTGGAGAGTTGATGCCGGCTTTACTAATGGGCGGATTGTCAAAAATCGGAGGCAATGTAGATAAGGGATTTATGCTGGCAGATTTTATTTTACCGATGATTATTTTTTCTGAATTAGGTTATTTTATTTATCTGCTATCCAAACGACCCTGGTTATCAACTTTGGGATCTTTGATAGTGATGATTTTCTTTAAATACTTCAAATACTTCCCTTTTCTACCTTCGATTATTAAAATAATTTTTCAGGCTCCGATTAATGGTAGTGTGTCAGAATTTGCAAGAAGTTTTCATCCTCAAGTTAGTTTTATATTTATGCTGGCGTTGGCAATAGTGGTTTTTAAGATTAATAAACGACAAAAGGACGACAAAAGGTTAACAATCCTGTTGGGGATAATTTTGGGCAGCTTGTTTTATAGTTATTTGTTTTTCTGGACTTTTGCCTTAGTTTGGCTGGGGATAAGTTTTATCTGGGCAATCATTAAGAAAAAGGGGGGCATGATTAAAACAATATTAAAAGGATCATTGTTGGGTTTAGGATTAGGAATACCCTATTTTATAACGATGTTTAAGTTCTTTTTATCTTCCCCCAATGAGTCTTTTATGCCAAATTTTCAATATTCTCCTGATTTAAATATTTATAGCATAAGTTTGATTATTATATTTTGGGGGTTAGCCAGTTTTTTAGTCAAAAAGGGTCGGGAAAGAATTTTTTGGCAAATTTTCTATACAACTACATTATTGTTGATTGTTATTGCCAAGATCTCAGGATTTGCCATTAATAACCCTGTAGGACATTGGATGCTTAGAATTGTTTATCCGTTTTCCATGTCTTTTTTGGTGATTATGATTATACAAAAACTTAAGCAAGATTTAAAATTGTTGGCAATAATTTTAACTGTTTTCCTTTTAACTTATCAGGCTAAGGCTCATTGGCAGTATTTTTCACTTCAGCACGAAGCTTATGCATTAGAAAATTCAAAAGTTGAGATGTTTGAGTTTTTAAATGAAAATTTACCTAAAAATAGCGTAGTCGTGACTGCCAGTTTGGTGGATAATTTATACCTAGCCACTTATACATCAGCGAATATTTTTATTCCCCGCTCTCAACAAAGCCTGGCTTCTGAACAAGAAAGAATCGAGAGATTTTTGGCAGCTTATAAAATTCTTGAAGTAGATGAGGGCAAAATTGCTGATATGTTTAGGTTTACAGATGAAAATAAACAACTAGCCAAACAGCACTTATATAACCTAGATGAATGTGGTGGAATTTATTTTTATTTCTGGAAATACTCAATAAATCATGATTATAAATACTATGATTGCTCTATACCAGAAGAACAAATTGCCATTTTATTAGATGAGTATGAAAAAACTAATGATAACTTAAATTACTGGGCGGGGAAATATAAAATGGATTACTGGCTATGGGGATTGTTTGAAGAAAAATGGGCTCAAGTAGATTTAGACAAACTGTCCGGTTGGCAATTAGTTTGGCAAAACAAAGACTATAAATTGTTTAAAATTTAGCGGCGATTTGATAGATTTCCAAATTGTCAGAATCTATTGTGCCTATTTTTTCAAGATGGTAAACGGTTTGAATGTCAGCAAAAACCGGCTGTAAAATACTATCAGAGATATATTTATCAACTATAACAACCGTGCCTGTTTTAAGTTTAGCTAAGGCCGGATTAATATATTTAACTCTCCAACTGGAGTGAAGAACATAAGTCATAAAAGCGGGATTCAATGGCAGTTCGTTTTTAATGCCTGATTCAACTAATAATCGGGTGTCGTCTGTTTGGCTTAATAAAACCACCGGGCGATTTTCAAGATGATATTTTACTAATGCTTTAGATAAAGTTGGCGCCTGAGGTTCGGGAGTAAACCATTTAGAAATTGATTTATCCATATTGGCAGCCTGATCAGATACTCTAATAAAATAAAAAACTAAAAATAGAATTAAGGGTAAGGCAATAGTTTTTTTCAACTGTTCGGAGCTAATCTTAAAAACATTGATAAATATTTTTAGAATAATGACAAGCTGTAAAATATAAAATCCCGTTATATTAACAATATTATTTTCATGGGAACGACTGATAAAGTAACTAAAAATAGCCACGTTATAGATGGAAATAAAAACAAGCAATGGCAATAAACGATTTTTGACTTTATTTATAATTAAGTATATTGCCAAAACAATGCCAAATATCATAATCAAAATGATTAAGTAGTAGTTTCCATAAGGTGAAATTAATATTGATCCATATCCAACCTGATAAATTCTGGCAAATTCAAAATAGTCAAGAATTCGAGGAAAAGCATGCTGGACCGCGTATTCTTTAAATAAAATTACAATGCCAATAATTGAGCTAATCAATAAGGGGAAAAATAGTTTAAGGGTCGGACGGAAGTTTAGGATCAAACTAGTAACCAACCAGGCCGGAACTACATAAATGGCTGTTTCGACTGACCAAAACAAAGCAATGCTGGCAATGATTGAACCTAAAATTAAACTGGTTTTCTGGGAAAAAGAAAGAATCACCCAGAAGATTAATAAACCCAAGCCAAATCGTAAAGGACCGGTAGATGGATATAGAGATCCACTATAGTATGAAAAAAGTGTCTGAAGAGTAATAAAAACTAATGAAGAAGTGGCGGCTAGAAATTTATTTTTAATAAGTTTAAATAAAATTAACCCCGCTAATAAATAGTAAAAAACAAACAGTAATATGTTTATTAAATTAAATTTAGCCAAAGAGATGCCGATTATGTTGAAAATGAAGGCGAGAAAATGAATAGATAAATAGCCATATTGTGAAGGGGTGTCACCTAAAAGGCTTTTTCCTTTAATAATATCTAAGACCGGTCCAACATAAAAAGAATAATGGTGATAAGAAATTGGCCCTTGAGTTAAATAAAAAATTAACAATAAACCAATAATTAAGTACGCCCAAATAGGTAATTTAAAGTTTATTCTGACAAATTTAAACTTTAACTGAAAGATAAAATATAAAATGACGGTGATGAATATAATAAGCCCGAGCGTTGAAAATGAATACCCAGGAAAATCAATATTGAAGTATGCTAAAACAGAGAATATTCCTATTGAATTAATTAATAAAATTTGCAGTAAATTGGTGAAGGATTTAATTAAAGGAATAAAAGCCAAGAGTAAAAAAAATAAGTGTCTAGGCATGATATTTTCACTCAATGAAATCAGTAAGACAAGAGAGGCGAAAGAAATAACATAGAAATTTAACAATCTATTAAAAATAATTGGAGAAATTTTATTTTTTATAAAACGATTGAAAATAAAAGAAAATAAAACAAGGCCGATGGCTGAAATCTTGTAGATTGCCCATTCCAGTTTTTCTGAATTTTGATAAAAAAACAGAGAAATGAGAATACCAATTCCTAAGAGAAAAAGACTATTGAAAAAATCTAATAAAGTTGTTCTGATGGCATCGTTGGCCTGATGGCTCTTTTTTATAATTGGGATTAAAAAACTAACCAAGATAATAAATAAATAATTGGTAATGGGAATAGCCGCAAGAGTGGCAATAAAAGAAGCCCCCTTAGCTAAGACAAATGAGCCTATTTCTTTTTTATTTTGTTTTAAATAATTAAGTGGAAAACTATACTTCGTTAAGAAAAAAGGGCTTTGGGAACTTAAAGATAAGGCTCTTTCGTCGTTGCCGAAAACTGATTCGAGTTCAATTTCATAAGTTTTGTTTTGAGAATTGGCAATTACAGGGAAACCAAAAGGAAAAAAAGCCTGAGTATGAGCAATGTTATTGTGTTCGCTTTGATAATACCAATCTTTATCCCCTTCCCCTTTTTCTTTGATTCTGAATATTAATGTATCGGGAATGGTTTCATAAAAAACATTAAATTTTATCTCCACTATTCCCAAGCGGTTGTTTGTAGCGGTAAATTCTCCTTGGATTTTTTGGTGAGCCAGGATTCTTTTGTCACGCTTGTCAGTAAATTGCTGCCAATTATGTCTAGACATAATGGTTGAAGGATTAAGGCTATGTGTACCAAATGGGTTTTTTACAACAAAAATCGAGAGTACCGTTAATAAAACTAACAATATTTTAACGAATGGTTTCATAAGGCTTTTTTCCCGCGAGCATTAAATTCCCTAACCAAAGTTTTAATTTAAGTCTTATTTTGGGAGTGATCTTTTTGGATAAAGACAGTAAGTGGAATAAATAATCAAGCGGGTAAATATTAAAGCTTGAGGCAACTTGAAGAACTTGAAATTTATTTTTTTGAAAAATTAACCCCATGGTTTTTAAGTTGTATAAATATGTGTGCTCTATATCAATAATCGGAGAGCGGGCTTTTAATATCTTTGACTGAAGCGAATCGACATTATGATTTATGGCCAAGATTAACCCTCCGGGTTTCAAGCAATCATAGCAATCTTTTAAAAACTGATTTGGGTTGCTAATGTGGTCAAAAGTTTGAAAAAAACAAATGACATCAAGTGAATTTTTAGCAAATAATTTTTGGTTAAAAACTGCCTGTTTAATATATTTTTTAAGTTCTATTGGAACTTGATTGATAGCATCTTGACTGGGTTCAACTCCCCAAACCGATTGATATCCTTGACGCTTAGCTTCTTCTAAAAAAAAGCCGTTACCGCAGCCAATTTCTAATAATTGATTTTTTTTAACTGAATATTTTTCCAGCTGTTGTAGATAATAACCATAAGTTTTAGTTAAATCATTAACGCGATTTTTATAAGTAAAAAAACTTTGGTTATATAATTGGCTTATTTGATTCTGATTGAGTATTGGATCAGAATAAACCAAACCGCATTGGCTGCATTTGACTATTCGATAGTGAAGCCGGTCTGGCAAACGACGGGCTGAAAAAATTTTGGGGTTAATTTGAGACAGCTTAAAATTTTGCGGATATAATTCCTTTTTTGCCGCTTGCGGACCGCAAATTGGGCAAAATTGAGTTTTCATACAATACTTGATTGTTTGACAACGACGGCAATCTGATCCGGCATTAATCCATACCGATGCCTTAAAAAATCCTGATTACCGACAGTTTTATAGTATGAATCATTGATGCCGATACGTTTAAAATTAACTTTTGAGTTCAATTCACTTAATGCCTCGGCAATGGCGCTGCCTAAACCGCCGATAATTGAATGTTCCTCGACTGAAAAAATATAGGGGTGAGTGCCGGCTATCTTTTTAATTAAAGCTTTGTCTAAAGGTTTAATGGTCGGCATAATAATAACTGTTGGGTCAAGTCTTCTTGTTTGAAGAATTTTAACAGCTTTCATCACATTGGCGGTAATACTCCCCGTGGAAAAGACAGCAATTTGTTTTCCGGGTTTAAAAACCAGACCTTTGCCGAGTGATATTTTTGGCTTTTTCAAATGAATTGCCGGTTCCCCCACCTTTCCTAATCTTAAATAAACCGGGCCGGTATGTTTAATTGCCAACCGGGTTAAAATTTCTGTTTCCACCGGATCCACCGGACTTAAAATAGTTAAATTGGGCAAAGGACGCAGAAGGCTCAAATCTTCATAATTCGTATGACTAAAACCGGCTGAGCCATAGCCCAAACCTCCGCCAACGCCGACAATTTTTACATTGGCATTTTGAAAACAAACATCATTGCGGATAAACTCAAAGGGTCGCATGCTGGCAAAAGTAGCGATGGAATAAGCAACCGGAATTAAACCTGACAAAGCCATTCCCGCAGCCATACCGACCATATTTGACTCAGCTACGCCCACGTTAAAAAATCGATCCGGGAATTTCCGACGGAAATTCTCAAACACAGTAAAACCTAGATCAGCAGTTAATAAAACCAGACGCTTATCTTTTTCAGCCAGTTTTTCGATAGTTCTAACAAACGCCTGTCTCATAGGGATGCTTTTAATTCCTGAATGGCTTGATTAAACTGATCTTTAGTCGGATTAAGATAATGCCACTCCAGCTTATTTTCCATAAAGGAAACGCCTTTGCCTAAAACGGTTTGGCAAATAATTGCGGTTGGTTTATTTTTTGATAAACAAGAATTTAAAGCGGTAACAATTTGGCTTAAATTATGACCATCAATTACTTTTACCCGCCAACCAAAAGATTGCCATTTTTGTGGAAACGGTTCGAGGTTAACTACTTGATTAGTCCGACCAAAAGCCTGAAGCTTATTATAATCAATTATTGCAATAAGATTAGTCAGTTTTTGATGGGCGGCGACTAAAGCCGCTTCCCAAACAGAGCCTTCATCACATTCACCGTCGCTTAAAATCGCAAAACATCGATATTTTTTTTGCTGGATTTTGCCGGCCAAGGCCATGCCCGAAGCAATAGATAAACCATGACCTAAAGAACCAGAACTGGCATCAACACCGGGAATATGAATTTCCGGATGGCCGGCTAATAAAGTATTGTTTTGATGGTAAGTATTAAGGGTAGATTTAGGAAAAAAGCCTTTACGATAAAGAGCTGAATATAGAGCGGCGCAGGCATGACCTTTACTAAGAATGATCCTGTCTCTATTTGGATGATGAGGTTTCCTTGGATACAGCCTGGCTGAGGCAAAATATAACCCTGTCAGAATATCGACAATTGATAAAGCCGAACCAATGTGCCCGATGTTGCCATTATAAGAAATTTTTATAACATCCTGACGGAGAGTATTGGCAGTTTTTAACAATTTCTGCAGGTTTTGCTTCATGTGGCTGATTATAGTATAAAATACTAACTAAATATAGAAAATATGAACTACGACTTTTCTTTAGTTCTACCGATGCAAAATCAGGCAGAGATTGCCGAGTCGGTAACAACCAAAATTATTAAAGTGCTTAACCAAAATAAAATTAATTATGAACTAATCATGGTGGAAAATGGCTCAACCGATGCCACTTTAGTTGTTTTAAAAAAAATGGCCAGAAAAGATCAGCGGATCCACGTCGCGGTCTCCAAACCGGGTTATGGCCGGGCTGTTATCCATGGGTTAAAACTCGCCCGAGGCAAATATTTATCCTATATGCCTTCTGATGGCCAATGCGACGCCGGAGTTTTATCCCAAGTCATCAAGTCAATTACTCAACCAGGTGTTGACTTGGTCAAGGTTTACCGTACTTCGAGAGAAAGTGCTTTGAGAAAATTTGTCTCGGGAGGGTTTAATTTACTAGCTAACCAAATTTTTAATCTTAATACCATTGACATTAATGCCAGCCCAACAGCATTCCCCGCCAAGAATTTAAAACGATTAAAGTTAGAATCGCCTGATTCTTTCCTGGACACAGAATTACTAATTAAAGCGAAAAAACTTAACTGGAGAATTGTCCGCCTGCCGATGAAAAATTTTAACAGAATCGGCGGTCGGTCCACAGTTAAACCGACAATCGTGTTTGAGTTTTTAAAAAATATGATCCATTGGAGGTTTTGTGGTAAATTATAAAAATAAAACTGTCTTGGTTACCGGCGGCAGCGGATTTATCGGGGCTAACTTGATTCGCAGTTTAATTAATCAAAGAGCCAAAGTCCGCTTGCTTTTACGCCCAAATTCTAATACTTGGCGACTGAATGATATCTTAAATAAAACCGTTGTTTATGATGTTGATATTACTAACAATAAGCAAGTTAAAAATGCAGTTAATAAAATTAAACCACAAGTAATATTTCACTTGGCAGTTTATGGTGCCTATCCAGCTCAAACAGATTTTTTACCGATTATAAAAACAAATATACTCGGCACAGTTAATTTGTTAGAGGCAACAAAAAATATAAATTACTTGAGCTTTATCAATACAGGCACGTCTTCTGAGTACGGCTTTAAGACTAAACCAATGAAAGAAACTGATTCTCTGGAGCCAACTTTTTTTTACGCTGCCAGCAAAGCGTCTACTTCATTTTTTTGTCGGATTTTTGCCAAAGAATTCAATAAACCAATTATTACTTTAAGGCCATTTTCCGCATACGGTGATTGGGAGGAACCGGGAAGATTTATCCCGACGATTATTACTAATTGCTTAGCTAATAAATCAATTAAGCTGGTGCCGGGAAAACAAGTAAGGGATTTTTTATATGTTGAAGATGTGGTTAAAGCCTACTTAACCGCCGGATTAAGATCTGACTTAAAAGGAGAGATTTTTAATATTGGTTCAGGTAAAGAATATCTC
>Ga0180732_1002312_pt1 | contig 10290 bp, 11 predicted proteins | sample KR11_01MetaG_FD_148674 | JGI IMG/M metagenome (GOLD analysis project Ga0180732, IMG submission 148674) | Groundwater microbial communities from the Olkiluoto Island deep subsurface site, Finland - KR11_0.1 MetaG | ecosystem: Environmental > Aquatic > Deep subsurface > Groundwater | place...
TCCAAAAGTATACCAAAACCCAGGGAATTTCACGGCATCCCACTGCAGTGTAGTATTATAAGTACTTGAGCTTGAGTCATAAACTAGTCCGCGAATCTCGACTGTTGTTACATTAGCGGCTGTTACTGGCCCTGCTAGTAATAGTATAATTGCAGATACGGTCCATATTTTTATCATCATTTTATCACCTCAAGGGCTTCGCTTGCTCTTTGATATGCAAGTCCCAATTCAGCGGGTATGTCCTGGAGCGTATGTACACCGTGGGCTAAAAACAATGGCAGGGCAACGATCCTGTTGACACCAGTATTGATAAGCTCTTTTAGTGCCTCCTTTATATCAGGAGTGTCTTTGTTCAAGAATGCAGTATGCACTATGATTTTATGTTTTTCACGTATTATATTTGCAGTTTCTTCAACCAGTTCTTTATTATATGGGAGGCTGCTGCCGTGGCCCAGCATCAGTATTCCGAATTTCTCCATAGTCTATCACCATTTTTAGTTTAGTTAGAACGTTTCACAATTAACATAGCATTAGATAAATCTTTTGTTATTATTGTTAGCATTTAGTAATACGAATAGCAAACTTTATATTACTTCATGAGTTATCCTGATTCAAATGTTGCGAAAAATCATTAAATTCAAAAATAACTGGCATAACCGTAGATATTTTTGAAAGTCATAAAAAATGGCATAAAAATTAGGAGAAATAATAGATGAAACAAAAAAAAAAGATTCAAAAGATGCCAGACATTGTGCGTGGGCATGAGATCTGGCTTGAACACAATATGCGGCACGTGCATGTCGGAGAGACTGTTGAATGTAAACTGCTCTATGGGCATAACATGAAAATCGATGGAGTAGCAGTTGTTGAAAACGTGAAAGCAACTGTTTTTGATCCGGCAAATGAGAAACGCGATATGGTTGTGGATGCTGGAGATGATGGTCTGATTGCAAGATTCATTCCGGTGGTTGATGGGTATCACACAGTCGCGGTTGAGTATGATGCCGGCATCTACACGATCACAGAAGAGGGCTGGCAAAAAGGTCCGAAGAGAAATTACGAGAAAGTGAAGAGCAGTGGTTATTATTACCAGTATGCCAAGACCATCAGCTCAGGGCATGGATCGAAAAACCTTAACCCGGTAATCGGACACGAGCTGGAGATCATTCCAGTCGATTTCAGGCATTATCATGCCGGAGAAGAGATCGGACTACAAGTTTTGTACGACGGAAGAGTACTGCAAGATGCAATGATAAATGCAACTTATAGGGGTCGAGAAGGAGACGCAATTGAGACGAAAACGGATGCAGAAGGAAAAGCAACTTTAAAATTAGAAAAAGAAGGTAATTGGTTTTTCAAAGTCAGGCATAGTGATCCAGAGAAGGGAGTGAAGGATCAATACGATGAAAAGGTGATCACTGCGATCTTCACGGTCATGGGAGTTCACTAAAGAGGCGGATATGATGGAAAACAACATCGGAATACTGGTACTCGGACATGGCAGCTCTCTTCCATACAATAAGGAGGTTGTAAGCGCTGTGGCTGATATGATAGCTAAGAACAATGAAAACACGATGGTTAAAACCGCGTTTTTAAATATAGACACCCCAACCCTTCAGGAAGGGTTGAAAAGTTTTGAAGGGACTGGAGTTAACAAAATTGTGGCGGTGCCCTGTTTTCTTGCACATGGTGTTCACACTATGCAGGATATTCCGCGAGTTCTTGGGATCAAGGAAGGCGATAACAGGACTATGATCCAGCTCGGTGGAGATGATATCGAACTTGTGTATGCAGAGCCATTGGGCGCGGATTCCGGCATTGCAAGCATAGCATACGAGAGGATTGTGGAAGCTCTCAAAGATCAAATCAGCATTGATAATGGTGAATAAAAATGTATGAGAACATCAGTATAAAAGATACTATCAAACAGAACTGGGATGAAAGGTCTTCAACTTTTGACCTTTCTCCAGGTCATGCTATAGGTAGCAAAGAGGAAAAAGAAGCATGGATATCTCTTTTTCAAGACAAGTTTGGCAAAGGAATACAAAAGATACTCGATATTGGTGCTGGAACTGGTTTTCTTTCTCTTATCCTCGCTGAAATGGGGTATGATGTTGTTGGTGTTGACTTCTCAGAAGAGATGCTAGAGAGAGCGAAGAAAAAAGCTGCAGATCAAGGGCTTAAACTAAAAGTCGAGTTCAAATTGGATGATGCTGAAGCTCTATCCTTTAAAAGTGAATCTTTCGATGCAGTCGTAAATAGAGCAGTACTATGGACTCTACCCAATCCAAAAGAGGCACTCAGTGAATGGAAACGTGTGTTAAAACCCGGCGGAAAGCTCTGTTTCTTCCTTCACGAACCACATCATAATGGACTAACTCAACGTTTCCGAAGGCAACTTGGAAATGTTCTAATCCTCTTTATAGAGCGGAGAAATCCATGGCATTCTCTCGATAATAAGGTGGAACTTCCTTTTAGGGGTGGTGCGGAACCTTCAGCAATAACGGGGCTTTTAGAGGATGCTGGTTTTGAACAGGTCTCTGCCGAACCGATGCATGAAATAAGCAGGTTAAAAGCCGAGAATATGTCTTTATGTTACAGAATAGCTCACGACCACAACCATATTCAATACTGCTATACCGCTGTTAAACCAAAGCCAATAGGAGGCGAATAAAAATGTATGAGAACATCAGTATAAAAGATACCATCAAACAGAACTGGGATAAATCTTCTAAAAACTACGATCAATGTCCAGGACATGGAATACGCACTGAACAGGAAAAAGAAGCTTGGAAGAACCTCCTGATACTGGCGGTCGGATCTGATAAACAAAAGATATTGGATGTCGGTACCGGCACTGGCGCTATGGGGCTGGTTCTTGCTGAGATGGGGCACGATGTCACAGGGATCGATCTATCAGAGGGTATGTTGAACAAAGCAAGGGAAAAGGCAAAAACCGCCAATCTTCATGTAGAATTCAAGATTGGGGATGCTGAGAGACTGTCATTTCCTGACAATACTTTTGATGTGGTGATCAACCGTCACCTGTTATGGACACTCCCATATCCAGAAAAAGCGATAAAGGACTGGTACAGGGTATTGAAATCAGGCGGTCGTGTGGTGATCCTTGATGGGAATTTCAAGAATCACAGCCTGTACCGGAAACTCTGGCGTTATTGTATATCAGTGCCGTTGATCCTTATCACGGAACGAAAGAATCCATTCCACAATAGATACGACAAGGATCTTGAGCGAAAGCTGCCAATGAGACAGAGGGCCCGTCCACAGGCAGACATTGAACTTCTTAAAAGTGCCGGATTCCATGAAATAGGCGTAGTGAATGAAACGGTTGCAAGAACTTATTCATTATTGGATCATCTCAAATACGGCTACTGGGGCGGACATTTTCTGATCAAAGGAGTAAAACAATAAAAGAGGTAATAAAAATGGTAAAAATAAAAATTAACACAATAGCAATCTTGATAGCATTAGTAGTATTTGCGGGTATTGTAGCAATCTCTGGATGCATAAGCAAAGAGAAGGCGATAGTGCAGGAGGGAATTCAAGAACCAACTGTAAAGGCAGAACAAGTGCTGACTCAATCATCAAGGATGCTGAAGTTCGGGGAACTATGGCTCATAACTGGTTATGATCCCGCCAATAACGGTGTTTTTATTACCGAGAAAGCGATAGTGACCGAATCGCTGGTCGGTGCTACCCAGGACTTTAAATTGGTACCAACTCTGGCGACATCTTGGAGCCAGACATCGCCAAAAACATGGATATTTACCCTGCGGGATAACGTGAAATTCCACAATGGCCAGCCGATGACAGCAAAGGAAGTGAAATTCTCTCTTGACCGTGCTGCAAAACTGAATGCACAGAACAGGGGATTTATGGATTACAATTCAAGCAGGGTTATTGACAATCTCAAGATTGAGATTACGACCAATCAACCCAATCCAATCCTGCCGGAAGCCCTGCATTATCCCAACATGGCAATTATCCACCCGGACTCCCTGAATGCACAGGGGAATTTCATGAAACCCATCGGTACTGGGGCCATGATGTTTGACTCATTTGATGAGCAAACCCGCACGTTCACCGTGAAAAAGAATCCTAATTACTGGGGAGGACCCGTGAAACTGGAAGGGATGATCATCACCGGAATACCGGACTCGAATGCCCGTGCGCTAGCCATTGAGAAAGGGGAGGTTGATTTCACAGTTGATGTGCCTATGAATGAGGCTGATCGCATCAATGCGCTTCCTGGAATAACCGTTGATAAATTCCTTACACCAAGGAAATATAGAATGGTGGTAAACTTCCAGCGCCCTGCACTTCAAGACAAGCGCGTCCGGCAGGCAATCTCCTTAGCAATCAACAGGGATGATATCGTTAACCATGTCCTATATAATGTCGGGGCGCCCGCCAAAGGGATATACGTCCCACAAATGGCATGGTCTAACAAGGATCTGGATGTGCTCCCGTACGATCCCGCGAAAGCCAAAGCACTCCTTGCCGAGGCAGGATACAAGGACATGAACGGGGATGGCATAGTCGAAAAAGACGGAAAGCCGTTGACGATTGTCATTGTCTCTGCCCAAGAACGTCCTGGCCTTCCCCCCATGTCAGAAGCGATCGGACAATATTTACGGAACATTGGTATCGATTCTAAAGTAGAAATTATGGCAAGCGCGGCTTCTTCCGATAGGCAGAAATCAGGGAACTTTGATCTTATTATGAGCCCTTCAAATATTGCCATGATTCCAGATCCTTCGTACATCATGGACCAATGGTATAAGACAAATGGATCCCAGAATAGTGGCAAATACAGCAATGTTACCCTTGATGCCCTTATCGAGGATGCCAAACAAACCACCGATCTCAAGGAGCGGTATGCGAAGTTCAACCGTATCGAGGCATTTGTCTATGACGAGTTAATTACTATCGTAATTGCAGATTATGGTGTTACCATAGCGAGAAAGGATACCGTCACAGGATATAAGTTTGATCCCACAGCCCATGACTTACGTATGGATAGCGACATGACCGTGACGGGATAGGGAGATCCGCGGCATCCTCCCGTCCCCTCCATCCCATTTTCTGGAGAAATTATGCATTACTATCTTGCCAAGCGGCTTGCATTCATGGTACTGACTATCTTTGCAGCATCGATCCTTGCCTTCCTCCTGCTGCATGCCGTACCGGGAGGATCAGCTGAGACAATCGCCCGTCACACACTAGTGGGATTAGAGGAAGAAGTGTCTGATCTAATGATCACAGAGGTATCGGATAAATACAACCTGGCAGATCCGCTCTGGAAACAATACTCTGACTGGTTGTTCAGTGCTGTATTTCGTGGAGACCTGGGAACGTCCTATGTCTATTTTGATACACCGGTGCTGAAACTGATTTCCCTTGCCCTGCTACCGACACTTATCTTGGCAGGAGCGAGCATGCTGATCATTATTGTGGTGGGAATCCCCTTGGGGATTTACTCTGCAATCCATGAGAACCGTCCTGCCGATTTCATCATCCGGTGTGCGACCATCATCGCTATCTCGTTCCCCTCATTCTGGGTCGCGCTCATGTTAATTCTCATATTTTCCCTGACCATGGACTGGCTCCCGGTGACAGGTTACGGGACTCTGGCCAACCTCATATTACCGGCAGTTGCCCTTGCCATTCATCCGACCGCTGTTATTGTGCGTATTGTCAGGACAAGCATGCTCGAAACGCTCGGACAGCCGTATATCACATTCGCCATTGCAAAAGGGCTTTTATTCAGACACATCATCTGGCATCATGCAATTAAAAACGCACTTATCCCGGTCATTACCATTCTCGGCCTCGATTTCGGGCACCTGCTGGCTGGTACGGTCATCATCGAGACCATCTTCGCCTGGCCAGGCATCGGCAAGCTGATGGTAGACGGGGTGTTCTCCCATGACATTCCGGTTGTGACGTCCTGCATCGTAGTGATTGTAATCATATTTCTCTTCGTGAACCTGTGTGTCGACATGCTTTACCATGTCGTCGATCCGAGGATCCGTTATGAGTGAAGAAGTAACTACTAATCCGGGAGCACGGAAAATAATTGCAGCCCAATCTACAGACCATTCAACAAAACGATGGATTCGTAAGATCCGAAAACGTCTCGGGTTCCAGGTCTGCCTTGTCCTTCTGGGAATTCTCGTGATCGCTGCACTCTTTGCTCTACTTATCGCGCCGTACGATCCCAATGCCATTGATCTTAAGCAAAAGAATGAAGACCCGTCATCCGCCCATATCTGGGGTACGGATTACCTTGGCAGGGATCTTTTCAGTCGCACGCTGTTCGGTGCCCAGACCTCGCTCCTGATTGCATTCGTTACGGTTGCATGTGCATTCGCTGCCGGGACTGCCGTGGGATGCGTTGCGGCATATTACGGGGGGGTTGTTGATGAGGTTCTTTCCCGCTGTGTCGATCTCTTTCTTGCATTCCCCGGCATCATCTTTTCGCTTGCATTACTCGGGCTCATCGGTGCTGGAATTCTCAACATGATCCTTGCTCTTACCGTGTCCCAATGGGCAACCTTTGCACGGTTCATGCGGGGAAATGCGCTTTCGATAAAAAACCTTGAATATATCCAGAGCGCCCGCACAGCCGGGCTTCCGGATCGACGTATTATGATGCGGCATCTCATGCCCAATGCTATCATGCCCGTGCTGATCCTTGCAACCCTTGATATCGGGAGTGTAATCCTTGCGACTGCGGGGCTGAGTTTCCTTGGCCTCGGGATCCCGCCGGGAATTCCCGAATGGGGGTCAATGATCGGCGCAGGCAAGGAATTTTTGCGCACGGCGCCACTGAATGTGATCGTTCCGGGTCTTGCTATCACCGTTGTTGTCCTTCTCTTCAACTTCCTGGGTGAAGGCCTACGGGATATTCTCGACGTGCATGACGAGCAGGTGATACCCGGATGACACTGTTAGAAGTTCAAGATCTCAACGTACACTTTCCCACCGGAGAGGGCACCGTTCATGCTTCACGAAACATATCATTCCGGTTGCAACCTGGTGAAGTACTGGGGCTCGTTGGTGAGACAGGATCTGGCAAATCTGTGATCGGCCAAGCGATCATAAGACTGCTGCCATCCAGTGCCCAAGTCTCAGGACATATTTATTTTTCCGGGCAGGATCTTACCGGACTTTCTGAATCATCCATCCATGCCCTGAGAGGATGCTCGATTTCCCTTATACCTCAGAATCCATCCGGGGCACTGAATCCCGTTATGATGAACGGGCAGCAGATAGCAGAAATCTTCGAAACGCAGGGAACTCAAAGAAAAACCGCAGTGGAGACGTCATGGGAACTTCTTGCTGCAGTCGGCCTGGTACCGGCAGAGCGGATCGCACGGGAATATCCACATCAGCTATCGGGCGGCATGCGGCAGCGTCTGACAACAAGCATTGCGATTGCAAGAGGCTCCACCAAATTGATTATTGCAGATGAACCCACCAAGGGACTTGACTACCATGCACGGGAAACCACGGCACGGTTATTGCGGGAGATCAGCACCGAGAAACATGCGGCATTACTTCTCATCACCCATGATCTGTACCTTGCTGAACATATCTGTGACAGGATAGCAGTGCTTTATGCAGGAGAGATCGTTGAAATTGGGTACGCTGAACAGATCTTTTCAAAGCCCATCCATCCTTATACACAAGCGCTAATGAAAGCAATCCCGAAAAATGGCCTTGTTCCACTTGCCGGGCAGAGCCCCAGCCTCATGGCACTGCCAGAAGGATGTGCGTTCATGGACCGGTGTGAAAGGCAAACCGAAAAATGCCACCAAGAACATCCACTCATGACTCAGGAAAATATCGATGGAGGTGTCCGGTGCCATCACCCGTATTGTGCGTGACCGGGCTGTCAAAGTCTTACGGCCATGGGAACATTTTTTCTGGCATCTCATTTGTTGTTGAAAAAGGTGCCACCTTGGGACTGTTCGGGCTGAGCGGATCAGGCAAGTCCACGCTCGGACGTTGTATTGTACGCCTTGAACAACCGACTGCAGGAGTCGTAACGATGTTGGGATATGACCTGTTCAGTCTGGGATCAAAAAAATTGCGGGAACTTCGCCCATCTTTTCAGATGATCTTCCAGCACCCGGAAATCTCACTCAATCCCAGCATGACCCTTGCAGAAAGTGTCGCTGAACCTCTTATGGTTCACAAAGAACTGAAGCAGGATGAGGCACTTAATTACATCCGTTCACTGATCTCCAAGGTCGGCCTGAGGGATGAACATCTTGCCCGGTATCCCCACCAGCTTTCGGGAGGCGAGGTCCAGCGGGCGGTACTTGCTCGGATCTTCTCGTTAAAACCGAAACTGGTAGTAGCTGATGAGCCCACATCGATGCTCGATGTTTCCGTCCAGGCACAGGTACTAAGGCTGATGCAGGATCTCCAGAAGGAAACCGGTGTGTCCTATGTGTTCATCTCGCATGATCCGGATGTGATGAGTGTGATGTGTGACCATGTACTGTGGATTGATGATGGAACCGGAGTGCTGTTTGACCGTTCCGAATTTGTTGACCGGGTCAGGACTCAGAGTCGGTAGGATATGGAAGCAATTCAAGTATGCAATCTCCGCAAATCGTTTGGGCCCATAACTGCTGTAAATGGGATCAGTTTCAAAGTAAGAAAAGGTGAGATCTTTGGATTTTTAGGACCAAATGGAGCCGGCAAGACCACGACAATAAATATATTAGCAGGTCTATCGCTTCCAAGCTCTGGTGTAGCAATAATAGCGGGACAGGATGTAACAAAACATCCGATCGGATGCAAGAAGAGACTCGGTATAGCAACCCAGGATGCAAATTTCGATCACCATCTGAATATAAAGGATAATCTTTTTTATCAGGGGTTATTGTACGGTCTTCCGCGAAAAGAACTCAAAAAAAGAGTAGATGCTGCGCTTCAGTGGAGCAAACTTGAGAAGTACCGAAAGAAACGGTTTCATCAATTATCTGGTGGGATGCAAAGAAGGCTTGTTGTGGCAAGAGCAATGTTATCAGACCCCGAAATCCTGTTATTGGATGAGCCTACAACAGGACTTGACCCGCAATCAAGAAGGCAGGTATGGGAGTACATAAAGGATCTGAAAGAGAAAGGAAAGACAGTCCTTCTGACTACACACTACATGGAGGAGGCAGATATTCTTTGTGACAGAATATCCATTATCGATCATGGCAGGATTATAGCCAGTGGAACACCAGATGAACTCAAAAAGATACTGGATAACAATATTGTGATCGATATAAGTTTAAACTCCGAAGTTATTAGCGAACACATCGAGAGGGATCTAAGCAGCATATCTGGTGTTAATTATGTAAAAATAAGAAACCACGGAATACGGGTTGGAGTGGGCGACGATGCGGTTGTTGAGCAGGTGCTAACCTGCATAATTACAAAAAATAAAATCAAAGGAATAAATATTATCCGTCCGACTCTTGAGGATGTTTTTCTGCATTTGACAGGTCGGGAGATGCGATGAACACAAGAACGATAAAAGCAGTGCTTGCGATCTGGGAGCGCGAAATGTACGAGTACTTGAGCAACCTGCATGTAAATGCCATGCGTCTTGCAGTTGAGCCGATGCTGTTTATTTTTATTTTTGGGATGGGACTTGGCAATCGAGTGGCTATGGGCAATATAAGTTACATAGAATTTTTGGCACCGGGTATACTGTTTATGGTCGTGACAAACAATAGCTATATGACCATATCAATGAGGCTGATGATTGCACGGGACTGGGACAAAACACTGATTAATGCGCTCACTGCTCCGGTAAAACCTTTTGAGATCGTTCTTGGCTACATACTGGCAGGAGTAACTCAAGCACTGGCAGCATCTGCAATATTTATCTTATTAATGAACTATTTCTTTGGAATATCTTTTGGTTCCATACCTCTGCTGGTATTATTTATTTTAGCGACAGCGGCATTTTTCTCATCGCTCGGAGTTGCAATAGCTATGTGGCTGGACAATCCACACCATCTGATGGTTGTAACATCTCTTGTTGTCATGCCAATGAGCTTTTTTTGCGGGATATTTATACCGGTCTCTGATCTTCCGGAATGGGTACAGCCTGTTATAGGTGCGATTCCGCTCACAAAGGCGGTGCAGGGAGCACGGGCGATTGCGTTAGGCACTGATCCATACCTATTGCAGAATTTAATATATATTATAATATTTACAATAGCTGTATTTTTGGTTGGTATACATGTTTTTAAGAAA
>Ga0180732_1002313_pt1 | contig 10285 bp, 7 predicted proteins | sample KR11_01MetaG_FD_148674 | JGI IMG/M metagenome (GOLD analysis project Ga0180732, IMG submission 148674) | Groundwater microbial communities from the Olkiluoto Island deep subsurface site, Finland - KR11_0.1 MetaG | ecosystem: Environmental > Aquatic > Deep subsurface > Groundwater | place...
TATTCAGAAAAAAGATATCAATACGCTTGAAATCAATTCTATATTCTGGACTCATCTTTTTTTAGCCTCATTGCTTTCTGTATGTTTTATACTATTTGGTTTTTTTCTCGTTTATTTTTATAAAGAACCTGCCTTAAGCGGTATATCAGCCGTTATGGCATCCAGCTTCATTCTCTATGCTCTTTTTACATGCCACTTTGCCGTTCTCAAACGGGAAATGAAATTTACCTATATTGCTTCTGCTCAATTGATCGCAGTTATTTTAAGTATCGGGTTATCAATTTCGGCAGCTACCATTGGCCTGGGCTATTGGGCAGTTGTTATCCGACAATTGACATTGCCCATTATTACAGTGATTGCTGCCTGGATTATACGCCCCTGGCGTCCTCAACGGCCACAAAACCTTTTAAATGCCTTACCGGCATTAAAATATGCGATTAAAGTATATTCCAATTTCTCTCTTAGTTACTTGTCAAGAAATATCGATAATGTTCTCCTGGGAAAATTCCATGGCTCCACAGTACTCGGCAATTACGATCGCGCTTACTATTTATCTCAACAGCCTATTGCACAACTCCTTCAGCCATTAACCAGTGTTGCACTTGCAACACTCAGTCGTATAAGACAGGATAAAATAAAATTTGCAGCATATTATATCAAGGTTGTTTCAACGATCTCATTTACAGGGATGGCTGTGACAATCTCCTTCATGCTGACGGCGCAAGACCTGGTGCTGCTCCTTCTTGGCCCCGCGTGGACAGAAACAGGAAAAATTTTAATGGCGTTAATCCCGGCCTTGGCGGCAACTCTGACATCCGGAACAAACTCATGGCTATATCTATCCCTTGGCCAGCCTGGACGCTGGTTTCGCTGGAATATTATCGCAACAAGTTTTACTATACTCGCTTTCATTATTGCTGCGCCATTCGGCGCTGTTGCAATGGGTATAGCTTACAGCACCAAAGCGTACATCCTTTTGCTGCCTGGTCTATGGTATGCTGGTCGCCCGATTCAGCTTAGTCCCAAAATATTGCTTAACTCAATATGGCCATATCATTCATCTGCCCTCATTATTGCCGCATTCTGGTTATATATTTCTACCCATTGGATGCCTTTGAGCATTTTTCTTTCCGAGTTGCATATTATAATAAGGGTTGCACTAGTCGCATGCACGGCAACATTTCTTTATATCAGCCTGGTTGCTTTATTTGAGCGAAGCTTTAAATCAGTTTATGACTTTATTGCACTTGTTAAATTATTCTTTAAACGTGGTGACGCGTAATCTACTGTTGAGAAAATAATAATGCCCGGTATTACAGGTATAATCAGCAAAAAAGCTATTCAGATCAATGAACCGACTTTAGATACGATGATCAGCGCCATGCATTATGAAGATTTTTATACAAGCGGCAAATATCTGAATGAACAGATGGGGGTTTATGTTGGATGGGCCGTACACAAGGACTCCTTTGCTGATTGCCTGCCGATCTATAACAAGGAAAAAGATGTCATATTAATATGTTATGGAGAAAACCATGCTAATAGCGATGTTCTTCAAATACTAAAAAGTAAAGACCGTGATGTAACCACTTTGAATGCTTCTTATTTGATTCATTTATACGAAGATGATACGCAGGAATTTCTTAAAAAACTCAACGGATGGTTCTGCGGCCTTCTTATAGACCTTCGAAAGAAGAAATCTTTTTTATTTAATGATAGATACGGCATGCAGCGTATATATTTCCATGAGGACAAAGATACCGTCTATTTTGCATCTGAAGCAAAATGTATTTTAAAAGCAAAGCCTGAATTGAGGAAGATAACAGCACAAGGTCTTGCAGATCTTTTATATTGTCAGTGCGTTTTAGATAATCAATCGCTATTTGAAAATATAGATTTATTACCCGGTGGAAGCTGCTGGGAAATTCAGCAGAAAGAAATAGTTAATAGACACCGCTATTTTGACCCTATAGAATTTGAAAAATTGCCACCGTTAGACGGCGATGTTTTTTACAGCAGACTACAAGAAACTCTACGAAGAATCTTACCTAAATATTTTATAGCTAATGGCAGGATTGCCTTTTCGTTAACTGGCGGCCTGGATACTCGCATGATATTAGCTAACATCCCAAAGCCGTTGACAAATGTTGAGTGCTATTCCCATGGTGGCGCATATCGGGATTGTTATGACGTAAAGATAGCTCGTCAAATTGCTAATCTGTGCGGTCTTACACACCACACCCTTAAAATAGATGACAAGTTTATTGCTGATTTCCCGGCCCTTGCAAAAAAGACAATATTCATTACAGATGGATATATGGACCTCAACGGCACACCAAGTCTCTATCTGCATGGTAAAGTAAGAGAAATAGGCAATATTCGATTTACCGGAAATTTCGGCGATCAGGTACTGGTCGGCCGCATAAACCTGTTGCCTTCACAAAGAAAGTCTCAAATAGTTAACGGCGATCTCCACACATATATGGATCAATCTGCGGAACGTTTCAGGCAAATATCAGTGGGCCATCCTTTAACTTTTTTCTTGTTCAAACAAGCGCCCTGGTTTGATTATGCCCGATATTCCCTTGAACAATCCCAGTTAGTTCAGCGATCGCCCTTTATGGATCTTGAATTAATAAAGCTTTTATACCAGGCTCCAAAGGGCATGCTTGCCTCGCAGGACATTAGGATGCGACTTATTCGAGATGGAAATTCTGAGTTAGCCAAAATCCCAACCGACAGAGGTTATCTTGGCAGCAATATTATTTTTGCTTCAAAAGTACTTCATTCATACAGAGACTTCCTGTTCAAACTTGAATACTATTTCAGTTACGGTATGCCGCATTGGCTTGCAAAGTTAAATAATGCAATTAGTTTTACGCATCTCGAATATTTGTTTCTTGAAGTCAACAAATATTATAACCTCAGAAGATGGTTTCGTTATGAATTGGCTGACTATGTAAAATCCATCCTTTTGGATGCCAGAACCCTGAACCGGCCATTTATCAACAGAAGCTTCGTCGAGAACATGGTTACTGCCCACACCAGCGGCCGCGGAAATTATACAAACCAGATCAACCGTCTTCTTAGTATCGAACTATCTTTTAGATGCTTAATCGAGGATATTTAATTTTTATACAAAGGAGCCGGTTTCAAAACGTTTCAGTTTGGTCAAGCTCAAGGCGGTCGAAAATTTTAACCGCAGTAATACATGGAGTATTTCGAGGATTAATATTTGATCCCAACGCAGAGATCGACCAAAATGGGGCGTTTTGGAGTTGGCTCAAAGGTTTTGTTTTTAGCATCAAATGCTGTTTTTTCATTTATTCTCCCATGATAAAAAATAATGCTATTTAACTCACTAGTTTTCATTGGCTTTATAACCATCGTCTTTTTGGTATATCCACGATTGCATCTGCGGGCTCAGAATATCTTTCTTCTGATCGCAAGTTACGTCTTTTACGGATATTGGGACTGGCGATTCACGTTTCTGCTTTTAACATCGACTGTCGTAGATTTCTGGGTCGGCCGACAGTTAGAAGTAACTGAGAGGCAAAGGAGCCGGAAATTCCTTCTTCTTATCAGCATCGCGGTTAATCTGGGGATTCTCGGTTTTTTCAAATACTTCAATTTCTTTATAGAATCGACATCATCACTACTAACAGCTATAGGCCTTCAGGCCAATATTCCGGTGCTGCAAATTATCCTGCCTATCGGCATCAGCTTCTATACATTTAAAACCCTGACCTATACGATTGATATATACCGGAGGCAGCTTACCCCCACAAAAGACTTCATCTCCTATGCCTTGTTTACATCTTTTTTCCCGCAAATTCTCGCGGGACCTATTGAACGGGCCGCCAACTTATTGCCCCAGATTGCCCTACCCCGCCAGATAACGCGGGCCCATGTTTTAACAGGACTCAATTTGATCATGCTGGGGTTTTTCAAGAAAGTAGCCATCGCAGATACGCTTGCACCCATCGTCGCTAAGGTTTTTTTAGATCCTTCTGCCATGACCTGCGGCCAGTTATGGAGCGGCGTATATGCATACACATTCCAGATATACGGCGATTTTTCAGGCTATACGGATATCGCGCGCGGCCTTGCCTGCGTCCTTGGTTTTAAGAGCATGGAAAACTTCAACGCGCCATATTTGAGCAAAAGCGTTACGGAATTCTGGCGAAAATGGCACATATCTCTTTCTACCTGGTTTCTGGATTATCTGTATATTCCGCTTGGCGGAAATCGCCTGGGCAAAGTAAGGACGTACATAAACCTATTCATCACAATGCTGCTCTGCGGTCTTTGGCACGGCGCTGCTTGGCCTTTTGTAATATGGGGCATCATCCATGGTCTGTATCTTATTGGTCATCGCATCATTCTGAAAGGCAAAAAAGCCGAAACATCATGGCCACATACTTTTTCAGGTTGGCTCATTTGTATTGTAAAGATTTTTATTACATTCCATCTTGTCGCTCTCGCCTGGGTACTCTTCAGATCATCGACCCTGGATGGGGCATTAGTGTATTATATGGGACTCTTTAGTTTACAATCGTTATCCGGTTTCTCCGTTCCCGTTCTTTTCGCTGGAATACTTATTATCACCCTGGATATTGCGCAGACATGGATCGGTAATCAAACCTGGATTGCAGATATGCAAAAGCATGCCATCTTGCGTTATACAGCAGCCCAGTTCATGCTTATCAGCGTCCTTGCCGCCACCATTGCTCATTTGGAAACCGTAACCCCATTTATCTATTTTCAATTCTAATCAAAGACAATGCCCAATAAACTCCGTAAATATGTATGGTTGAAACGCGTTATATTGAATGCAATCGTTCTATCGTTTGCACTTCTTTGGGGTGAGGCGTTTACAGTAATCCTCCTGCCTCAGAATGTGGATTCTAAAATGAATATTTTGGCATCAGATCCGGTTATTGGCTATATATATATGCCTAATGCTTCAACATATGAAAAGGGAAGAGAATACAACGCGCTCTACCGGATCAACAGTCTTGGCCTGCGGGATCGGGAGTACGGCCCGAAGAAAGACGGCGTATTCAGAGTACTCCTGCTGGGTGATTCATTTTCGGTGAGTCATGGCCTCGCAATAGAAGATAGTCTATCCCGTCAGATGGAGAGAGCTTTGCAGGAAGTGGCTGATACACAGGTGGGAACATCTGTAAAGTTCGAAGTCATCAATACGGCCGTGGGCGGTTATTCTCCCTATAATTACTGGAAGGCATATCTTCGGTGGGCACCTGTCTTTAAGCCGGATTTAGTGCTTTTAGGATTATCACCAGATGACTATGATTCAAGCAACGGAGAGCTGATTTATATTATTGAGAATGGAAGCAGGGTCGCCTCATTCAGAGAAGGTCACGAACCTAAAAAAAGGGGGGGGAATCTCGTAAGGAACCTCCGAAAATGGCTTTCCTGGAATAGTGATTTTTATATATTGCTCCGGAATTTTTTTTACTACAACGAACTCGTTGGCCGCTTAAGCACAAAGTTTACCCCAAAAAGTGAGGCCCGACTTAATCAGTTACAGCAATTCATGTTACCGCAACCGGAGATTATCCTTGAGCACTGGGCAAAATCCTTTTCCTATTTGGAAAAATTGCACGAATCAACGTCTGCGGACAATGTTGAATTAATTATCATACCAATACCCTTGAAGGAAGAAATAGATGCTGCGGTGTTTCAACGCACTCTAACGGCATGCGGATTGAAGCTGGAACAAATGGATATCAACCAACCCCTTGATCAAATTGCAGCCTTCTGCAGAAAACGAAATATTCCTCTTTTAGATCCGAGACCGGCAATAAAGGCACGGAATATGGAAGTACCCTGCTACTTTGTGTATGACGGACATTGGATACCAGAGGGTATTCATACTGCTGTGGTATCCATCGCGCATCAGTGGTCTAATTTACATCTCCCGCCATGGAACAAAATATCAAGTCGAGAAGATGCTGAAATTAAATATATTGGAAGGACCGCTGCAAAATATCGATGAATTCTAACAATAACCAAGAGTTAAAACCGGATCACATTTCCGTTTGTATTTGTACTTTTAAAAGACCGATAATGCTGAAACGGCTCCTTGATTGTTTAATCAAGCAATCCACTGATGGTGCATTTACATTCGAGATAGTTATCGTCGATAATGACAAGATGCGTTCGGCGGAGGATCTCGTTCACAAATGTCAAGAGCGGGTTCAATTGAAGATTATATATGACTGCGAACCTGAACAAAGTATCTCGCTGGCGAGAAACAGAACGATCCGAAACGCAACGGGTAATTTCATTGCTACTATTGATGACGACGAATTTCCTGCGGAAAATTGGCTATATAAAGCGTACCAATGCCTTAAGGACAACAATGCGGATGGGGTGTTAGGACCGGTTTTACCTCATTTTCCGGACGGCGCGCCTGTATGGCTTCAAAAAAGTAAATTGTGCGACAGGCCAAGAAATTTTACCGGTTCACCTATTACACATAAAGATTTAAGAACTGGCAATGTTTTATTCCAACGCTATGTTTTTGAGAAGGATGATAAGTGGTTTGATCCCGCTAAAGGACTCACCGGCGGCTCAGATGGAGAGTTTCTTTGGCGGCAAATCAAGAGAGGCCGCAAGTTTATTTGGTGCGACGAGGCTCTGGTATTTGAAACAGTCCCTGAGGTAAGATGGCCTGCTTCATTCTATTTAAAGAGGCAATTTCGAATTGGAACAATGACCGGCAAAATAATCCGACGGTCTCGAAAAATACACACTATACTGAAAACTTGTTTTTTAGCTCTGGTCTACGCCGCTCTGCTTCCTTTTGCAATGCTTGCGGGAAAGCACATCTGGATAAAGGTCATGACTAAACTTTATTATAATGCCGGTTGTGTATTATCATTCTTTTCACTTGTGCGGGTGCAACAAAGGCAATGATTCCATTATACTACTCTTCTGGGATAGTATCTTTCTACTTTGATTCTGATTCTTTTTAGCAAGTCACTACACTTCGAATCTAAAATCTTTGTTTACTGTATTAATATTAATGAAATCAAAATATAAGGAGTAAAATAACTTATGCCAAGTAGGCTAAGGTCAATTTTATTGTTTCCCATAAAAAAGCCAAGAGCAATGATTAAAATTTTTTTGGAGTTAGCCACCCTGTTTTCAAATAAAATTGTTCCATTTTATAATTTAAAGTTTCCATTGGTATTAACCAGAGCTATTCATTTACTGCTTAGCAAGGGTTTCGTTCCACTGGAAGCACTGGAGTTAGGTCTTTTGGAATTTAATTTCCCCAAGGCTGAATTACGCAAATTTGTAAGTAAAAGGGAGATGCTGAAGATAGAGAGATCCTTGAATCCAGAGACATGGGAATCATTAACAGAAGACAAGGGTATATTTTATAAATATTGCAACGCATTAAGTCTTCCTATACCAAAGCTGTATGCAATATTCTTCAGTAACACTGCAGGATACTCAACGAAGGGGTCTGTTTTATATTCACGTAAAGATTGGCAAACGTTTATAAAGATTGAACTTCCTTCAGAATTTATTATCAAGCCCACAACAAGTGCATATGGGGCAGGCGTTTTGTGTTACATAAGAACTCAAGAAGAAGCTTTTATTGATGTTGCCTCTGGAAAACAATATAATGCTGATGACATATATAACATAATGTTTACAGCAAACAAAAATTTTGTCATTCAGGAAAGGTTGATGAATCATCCTGAATTGATACGACTTAGCGAAACAAAGAGCCTTCAAACACTGCGTATCTGGACATTTATTGATAGAAATGGCAAGAGCCACATCCTGCATGCCTTTCTCAAGGTGATTGTGGGTGAGAATATAACTGATAACCATGAGCATGGTATAAGCGGCAACTTATGTGCGGAAGTCACTTTGGACAAAGGAACATTGAAATCAGCCGTTAAATTAAATCCTAATGTTTCCGGAATTATGACAGTTGTTTCCCATCCTAAAACCGGCATATCTTTTGATGGTTTTAATATTCCGTTATGGGATGCTGCTTTAAATTTGGCGAAAGAGGCATCTTTGAAATTTTTGCCAATGCGGATATTTGGTTGGGATATAGCTGTTACATCAAATGGCCCCTATATTATTGAGGGAAATATTTTTGCAGATCCGCCTAATCACCAAAAAAAAATGGATCTAATTTTATCAAAAGTCTTCGGGGAACAACAAACATTGTTAAAGGGCTGATGGTTAATGATTAACCGGGATACACACTATATCGAAAACTTGTTTTTTTTCTGGGCAACACTTCCATGCTACGTTTGCAATGCTTATGGGTAAGCATATCTGGATGAATTTCCTTATAAAAACTATTATACAACGCTGGTTGTGTACTATCCTCTTTCGCACTCTCATGCATACAAAACAGGCAAGATGCCAGTATGTTATCTTTAATCTTCCTGCGAGGAGGTAGCATGTTTAGAAGAATGAAAGTATTATACCTCAGAGTCAGATCCGATGGGATAACAGCAGCAATACGTTGGCTGATAACAACTGTATATCACAGAACAATTCCACAAAAGCAAGTTATTTGGTGTACCGATATCACGGAAATAAATCCCGAAGGATTCTCGATACCGGACAATCTCAAGATTAAGTATTTTTATTCAATAGATCAGGTGGATAAAAAAGATTTGAAAACGCTCACCGAATACGGTGGCACCGAATTAATGGGTAGCGCTGCGAGAAGCATAATCCACGACAGGTTTGCCAAAGGCGCTGTTCTATGGTTATTAAAGGAGGATGGTAAGCTTGCCGGTTATCGATGGACCATTGTTAATAAGCATATGTTGCCGCCTTATGTGCCGCATACAGAAAGCGATGTGCATATAATCGGGACCGAAGTTTTTCCGGGTTTTAGGGATCGGGACTTGTTTCAAATATTTATAAAACATTCGAACATTATGCTAAAAAATGAAGGTTTCAAAAGAAATTATTCAGAAACATACTTATATAACAAACGCGCTGTGAAAGCTATTTTGAAGATCGGCGCACGAAAAATTGGAATTGCCAGGAGATTCAGCCTTTTTGGAAAGAATGTTGTTATTTGGTATGATATGACCGGTAAAACGGATTTCTTATGAGCTTGTTCTTAACTGACCATCGAAACGCGAGCCGGCATAACTCAAATGCAGAGCAGCTTAAATTTAATCAGCGGATGGAGTATTCGAACCCTACTGTCGTATCCAGATAAACCAGCCTGTATATTTCAACCAAAAATTGTTCACATTATACCGCAATAACTCCTTTTGGTGAATATTAAAAGGATATTCAAATATCACATGAGACAAAGCAAAATGAACATAAATACAATGCCAATGGATGACGGTTATTTTGCTGAAATAGATTCTGTAAATGAGGCATCCTGGTATGACATAATGTCTCAATTCAGAGACGCAAATCTTTATCAAACATGGGCATATGGTTCAGTTAGATACGGCACGAATAACCTGAGTCACATTGTATTAAAAAAAGGCGGGCAAATCATCGCCGCCACCCAGATTCGGATAGTAGCAATCCCATTCATTAAAGCAGGAATTGCTTATGTTCGCTGGGGACCACTTTGGCGGAAAAATATTGGCAATGACAATTCAGAAGACTTTCGGAAAATAATTATTGCCATGTATCGCGAGTATGTAAGTCATCGCGGCTTATGTCTTAGACTCATCCCAAACGAAGTTGAGCAGGAAAATAAAGAATTACAATCAATTCTCGAAGATACCGGGTTTGAGTGGCACGAAAGTGATTACCGAACACTGTATCTGCCATTATCCGAACCACTGGATAAGATAAGAAACAACATGAGCAAGAATTGGCGAAAAAATCTGACTAAAGCAGAAAAGAAAGGGCTTTCAATAGTAGAAGGAACAGATCAGGATTTATTCGAAAGCGTTATGCGTCTTTATCGGGAAATGCTATTACGTAAAGGATTTGAGCCGGGAATAGACATTGATGAATATCCTTTAATACAGGCGGGGCTTCCGGAAAAGTTAAAAATGAAAATCATGGTATGTAAATCGGAAGAACAGCCTATAGCCGGTCTGGTTGGATCATCAATTGGTGATGTGGGGATAGAATTGGTAGCTGCGACCGGCAACGACAGTCTTGACGTTGGTGCAAGCTTTCTTTTGAGATGGAAAATGACAGAATATTTAAAGACATGCGGATGCCATTTTTACAACCTCAATGGTATCAGTCCTGAGAGAAATCCTGGGGGGTACCAGTTCAAGTCCGGCCT
>Ga0180732_1002314_pt1 | contig 10284 bp, 14 predicted proteins | sample KR11_01MetaG_FD_148674 | JGI IMG/M metagenome (GOLD analysis project Ga0180732, IMG submission 148674) | Groundwater microbial communities from the Olkiluoto Island deep subsurface site, Finland - KR11_0.1 MetaG | ecosystem: Environmental > Aquatic > Deep subsurface > Groundwater | place...
TACTGAACCGATAAGGAAAAAAAGCGCTGTCCACGGCATCTTTTTTATCAGACCACCCATCTCTTCGATATTCTTTGTATGGGTTGAATATATCAGCGAGCCTGCGCCCATGAAAAGCAGGGACTTGAAGACAGCATGGTTCATTGTGTGATACAGGGCTGCGATCAATCCGAATGCTGCAAGTTCCGGATGCCCCAGGGACATAAAGATCATAGCAACTGCGACCCCGATCAGGATGATCCCGATATTCTCAACACTGTGATAAGCAAGCAGTCTTTTCATGTCGTGTTCCATCAACGCGTACATGACGCCAAGGAGCGCAGATGCTGATGCAATAATAAGAAGTGCCATTCCCCACCATGCCACGCTGGCTCCCAGGAAATCGAATGAAACGCGGATCAGCATATATATCGCGGTCTTTATATCAGCCTGACATCAATGCAGATACATTGCTCGGGGCGGCAGGATGTGCATAGGGAAGCCAGATGTGAAGAGGCACGATTCCTGCTTTTGTCCCGAAACCGATGAGAGCAAATATGAACACGAGGTCTTTTAGAAGCGGCGGCAGCGATACACCACTCATGCTGTCGAAGTTGAAGCTCCCGCTCCCGTCTGTGAGGATAAGGAATGATAAAATTATGAACCCTGTGCCAATGTGTGTCATCACGATGTAGATAAACCCTGCTTTTCTTGTTTCCGGTTTTTCATGCTCGTAGATGACCAGGAAATAAGATATAACCGACATCAATTCCCACACTATCAGGAACATGACCGCATTGCTGGCTGTCACAACGAATATCATCGAGAGGATGAAGAACGCTGAGAGCCTGTCCGCAACGAATGCAAAGTTCAGGAATGAAGAACCTGATATGGAAAGGGTGTATTTTTCTCCAAAAATAACGTATAATGAGAAAACAATACCGAACACCGATGCGATGGATGCGCTCAGGAAGGCAGCATAGGAAGAGAGACGGTCATTTTTATTGAATAGTATTGATAAGGATGCGCCTGAAAGGTAAAAGATGATAAGTCCATAGAATAAATAATTATAAATCGTGTTACCACCTGAAATATTGATTATCGCCCTGGGTTTTTACCCGAACAGATGACATTTGTTTATTATCAGCCTCTTATTTATAACTATATGAACCACAGAACCATACTTTAGTTATTTATGAGTATAAGAGTTTTCTGTTATATTAAATTCCATATCCTTCCTAAGAAATTTTCATCCGATCTACTCCTGGAACAAAGGGATTTCACGCTGAGCAAAACTATTTCATTCCATAACAGCTAATAAGTGGCGATGCTTACCAAACGTATAATCCCATGTCTTGACGTTACCCTGGATAAGAAAGGAGGCTGCGTTGTCAAGGGGATCGAATTCGTGAACCTGAAACAGGCAGGCGACCCTGTTGAGCTTGCAAAGAAGTACAATGAGCAGGGGGCTGACGAGCTTGTATTCCTTGACATAACTGCCTCGCATGAGCGCCGCGGCACGATGATAGACGTTATCGAGAGGACAGCGGATGAGGTTTTCATACCCCTCACTGTGGGGGGCGGCATCAGCACCACGGATGCCATAAAGAGCATCCTGCGCGCAGGCGCTGACAAGGTGTCAGTCAATACCGCTGCTGTAAAGAACCCTGATTTTGTGAGGGAGGCGTCCGAAATTTTCGGCTCCCAGTGCATCGTTACAGCGATCGACTGCAAACGCAATTCCAATATTAAGGATAATAAGGATAAGACCATCATCGAGCTTGAGGACGGGACGAAGGCATGGTACGAGGTGGTCATCTACGGCGGCAGGACGCATACGGGCATGGATACAGTACAGTGGGCAGAGAGAGTGGAGAAACTTGGCTCAGGCGAGATACTGCTCACAAGCATGGACAGGGACGGCACAAAAGACGGCTTTGACCTGCCCATCACACGCACTCTCTCCGAAGCCCTTGACATCCCGATAATAGCCTCAGGCGGCGCCGGTAATATTGAGCACATGTATGACGCTTTCACGCGCGGCAAAGCTGATGCGGCGCTAGCTGCGAGCATATTCCACTTCGGGGAATATACGATAGCGGAGGCAAAGGAATACCTGAAGGAGAAAGGTGTGGCTGTGAGGGTGTAGGTCATCGGCGTCATGCCCAATGTACCCGATTTAACCCATTTATTTACCAGACAGAGCCTGTTCCACATCCGAGATTATATCCCCGGCATCCTCAAGCCCTACTGACATCCGCACAAGCTCTTCGCTGATGCCGTATTCTATTCTTTTCGCCTCATGTATGACGGCATGGGTCATAGATGCAGGATGCTGGACGAGCGTCCCGGTCTCTCCAAGGCTAACAGCCAGCGCGCATAGCTTTACGGAATCCAGGAATAACGGGACATCCCTGGCTTTTTTAAGATAGAACGCTATCATACCCCCATTCCCGCTCATCTGTTTTCTTGCTATGCCTTTCTGCGGGAAATCCGCAAGTCCCGGATATATCACACTACTTATTTTCTCATGCCTCTGCAGGAACCGGGCAACCTCTAAAGCATTTGAATTATGCTTATCCATCCTGACTGCAAGGGTTTTCATTCCCCGGACGATCAGCCACGCGTTAAACGGGCTTAATGCTCCGCCAATGTTCTTTGCGGTGTGGCGAGCAGCGCTTATGAATTCAGAAGAACCTACAATAACCCCGCCAATCGTATCCCCGTGACCGTTCAGGTATTTTGTGGCGCTGTGCACTACAACGTCCGCACCCAGTGAGAGCGGCTGCTGGAAATAGGGGGTCATGAATGTGTTATCGACCATGACCTTCGCCCCTTTATCATGTGCGATCTCCGACACCGCTTTTATATCCGTAAGTTTCATCGTAGGGTTGGCAGGAGTTTCCAGGAACACAAGCTTTGTATGCGCAAGTATGGCATTCTCAATGTTGTTAAGGTCAGAGGTATCTACGAAACTGACTTTTACCCCGAATTTTGCAAGGTCAACGAAAAGGTCGTATGTGCTTCCATAAATCACTTCATCTGCGATTACATGGTCGCCTGCCTTCACGGATGTAAGTACAGCAGCGCTGATAGCTGCCATTCCTGATGCCTGCGACAGCGCAGCCTCACCGCCTTCAAGGTCAGCTATCTTTTCCTCGAACACCTCTGTCGTGGGATTCATGCCGCGGGAATAGACGTAACCTTTTTCCTTTCCGCTCATCAGCCTTGCCCCGTGGGCTGCGTCTTTGAATATGAAAGGCGCTGTCTGGTAGATAGGGTTCACCAGCGCTCCGGTCTCAGATTTTTTTTCTCCTGCATGAATAGCCCGTGTGGAAAATCCTGCTTTCTTAAGGTTCATGAATACCTGTTCACTCCATTGTTAATGATGTTAAGACTTTAAATTATTTAAAGTTCACCAATTAACTTACCGTTACCCATCTGCGCTGTACGTGAGACCGCATTCAGGACAGGAATATGTGATTATATCCATTCCTTTTTCACTTTTTTTCATATCTGACTTCATCCAGCTTCCGCATGTCGGGCATTTATGGTCATAGATAGAAAGGTTCCGGGTTTCTTTTTTCATTTTCTCTCCGGCAGAGGCGAGCCGCACCCGCCGCAGTACCTTCCAGATGCCGGGTTTTCCCATCCGCATGAACATATTGCCCGTTTCTCTGTCAGCACGAATAGTTCCGAAAAGCGGTCAGCATTCTTATGCAGAACTTCCCATAGATAATATAACGGTGCCATGAGCAGAAGGAAAAAAACGATATGGTAAGTCCCATAAGGTAAGAATTCAGAATAAGGACGAAATGTAGCGTACAGTGTTATTATCACTAGCGTTAGAACAAGCCCTGTCACGATGGACCTTGAGTCCTCATTTGTTATCACCCTGTTGAATTCAACTCTGAACTTCAATAGTATTATTATCACTGCAATAGATAACGCGATATCCACATAAGAATAAAATTCCAGAGTCTTAAGTGTCATATCAGCCGCGAACTTGATCAGTATGACAAGAAAAAAAGCTGTTATCGCTCTTGCTATTGGTCTGTGTAGCTCCCTGTTCATGTCCCATACTTAAGTTTCATATATTATTAATGTAAGCATCAAAAGGCAGGAAACTCATATAAATAAATTCATATATCCTTTGACATATAATAGCAATCATGGACATACCCGGGCTTCACAAAGAAAACACACAGGGATCCTATAAATATGCAATACTTACGGTCAGCACATCAAGATATGGGAAATACGGGTCTATAGACCGTCCTGAGCGTGCCGAGGATGCCTCGGGAAAGCTAATCTGGGGCATGATACAGGTGCAGGGGAGCGAGGTAGTACATTACGAGCTTATCCCTGATGATATAGAGATAATAAGAGGCGCTTTAAAGAATTGCCTCTATTCTGAGGCTGACGTGATCATCTTCACAGGGGGGACAGGTCTGTCTCCCACAGATGTCACGATCGAATCAGTGTCGCCATATATTGAAAAGGAGATGCCGGGTTTTGGGGAGTTGTTCAGGCAAAAAAGTACGGACCAGATAGGGAATGCAGTCATGCTGACGCGTGCGCTTGCAGGAGTGGCGCGTCAAAAAGCGATATTCTGCCTCCCGGGTTCCCCAAATGCTGTCAAGCTCGCGCTTGAGATTGTGCTTCCTGAGATGGGGCATATAATAAAACATATTAAAGGGCAATAGGCAAGGGCTGATTTCTTGTAATGTCTTAACTTTCGGGATTACGGCACATACGCCTCTGGGTGTCTGTGTCTATTTCAGACTGGATCGACAGGATTTACAGGATTAACTTTAAAAATCGTATCCTGTCGATCCTGTTAATCCTGTCAAAGACATGCAGGTCATGATTTGTATGACCCTACATGATATTTCGGAACGCCTGATTAGTTCGTATGAAAAAACGAAATATTTCATACTGTATCTATGAACCAATCGGTTCATGATTACTTTCACCCCGCTTGCATCAGGCATATATCCCTGAATGTTGTCGATGGCACCTGGATTGATAAAACCATGGACTTAACTATTGAAAGAATGGACAAAGAAATTGATCGTACGTATGAGAAAAATGCCGGGGAATGCTTCATCGTGAGAGAATCGGAAAGCCCTGATTACATGTCTGCTGTGGTTCTTCTGCGGAATATGGTAGAGAAAAAAGATACAACATCACTTGAGAGGGAAGCATTGTCCACCGCTGTCAGGATACTCAGGCAGAACATGGCAGATAAAAATCATGATCAAACATAATGCGGCGGTTCCTTATGGACCGTATCAATAAACGCGTGCTGGAAAATATCACCTTCGGATAAGTTCCCTGAGATATATTTCAACCTGCGAAGCACAGGCAGGAAAGCCATCGTGGAATCAACGAAATCGCGGGACAGGGCAGCGCAGTATTTCGGTGAGATGCTGTATGCATCCCTGACGAAATCCTCATCCACTACACCGATGAGCCTCGACACTATCCTCGCAGCTCCATCGGGATTTTTCCTGATGAAATTACAGGCTTTTTCATGCAGTTCCAGAAAACCTGTTATCACGTCAGGAAAATCCAGCAATTCCTTTCTTACGACTATCCCGTAGCTCGGGTTGTTGCGCCACAGGGCACTGGGAGGAATGATCGTCTTTGCGCCGCATGCTCGCGCCGCTGCAACTGCAAGAGAGGGGGTCCCGACAGCAGCTTCGATATCCCCATCCACCAGCGCTTCAAGCACGAAGTCGGTCCATGGGAAGTTCCTGACCTTTATGTCAAGCCCCTCTTCCTCAATGGCATTATTTATGATGACATCATGGATCGAGCCTTTTGGCGGAGAGCCGATGACCTTGCCCTCAAATTGAGCAAGCACAGCATTAATATTATTGAGTTCATCAAGCGTACCGTATTCTTTCCTAGCTAACATCACAGTTCCCTCAACATGTCCGCCAGCCACGCATATGATCGGGACGCCACGGTCTATGCCAATAATAGCTGGTGGAAGACCAATGTAGCCGATATCGATTTCCTTATTCTCAAATGCTTTTACGATATCAGGACCTGAGGCAAAGAGCTTCCATTCCGCATGGATGCCTGCTTTTTCAAGCCAGTCAGTACCCATGAGGATAAAAGAGGTGTGATAGACGGTGGAGAGGTGGGCGATCTTGATAGTGGTGGACATGATCATATTGTCAGACTATTTTCGTTTATTAATTCTTTTTCCGTAGTTTCTCTGACTTTTTTTCGGAGTGTTTCTAAGTCCATAGATAGTATACCTTCTTTAACATTGACCCCCAAATAAATAAACCCTTATATCCCACTTCCACCAATACCCATGGTACCATGAAACCACTGGAAACCTCAGAGGGCATAGGCGGTCTCCTTACCGCTTTCAGGAAGCTCGCACGCGGCAGGAAAAAAATAACCTTTATCGGCTGCCCTGGCTGGTGCAATCCATTTGCCGAGCTTCTGGGCTATGTTCTTCGGGATGCAGGAAAAGAGATGGTCTTTATACCCAACCTGAGGAAAGAGCTGGCTGCGAAGGTCGTAATGACAGAGTACGGCATGCAGCTTAGTGAAAAAGCAGACCCGTCCACAGATACCGTTGTGCTCCTGGGGGGGCTTGCAATGCCTAAGATGGAAGTAGATGTCAACGGCTTGAAGACACTGATAAACGAGATAACTTCAGGGCATGATGAAAGGCAGATACTCGGCGTATGCGTGGGCGGCATCTTCCAGAAAGCTGGATGGGATAAACTGATCGATTTTGATTATCTTGTAGATGCGGGCATGGATGTTACAACATACGGATTCAAATGAATAAACTCTCAAACTTGTTTATCAAAACAAGCCTTGTTTATCTGGCGCTCAGTACCATTCTCGGAGTGCTGATAACCATCGGTCCGGGCTACAGCTTCATGCATTCCCATCTTGCGCTTATCGGCTGGGTGACTTTTTTCATTTTCGGCGCCGCCTACGAGATCATTCCGCATTATTCAGGTCGTCCTGTTTTCAGTGAAGCCCTTGGACTCATCCACTTCTGGCTCGGCAATATCGGTCTTATCGGACTGGCACTTTCGTATCCTTTTATGAGGATGTATATGCTGAAAGAAAAAGATTATTCGGATGCCTTGCTGATGGTTATTTTATTCGGGCTGATAGAGGCGATCTCAATATTCATGTTCATATACAACATCTGGAAGAGCATGGAAAAAAGCTATTCGAAATGTCCCCACCTTGAAGATATCAAAGAGATGATAACCAGAAAAGGCGTGAAATTGGTGGAAGGAACACATCATTATATAAAAATTACAAAAACAGAACGTTTATGTCTGGTAAAGACCCTGATATTCTGTTAGTCAGAAAGCTTTATATGTGTTCGTACATATACGAACAAATGGAGAAAAATATGAGTATAACAAAAGACAACACGATCGAAGAAATAGTAACGAAACATCCAGAGACCACGATGGTATTTATGAAACACGGGCTCCACTGTGTAGGATGCCATGTGGCAGCATTTGAAAGCATAGAACAGGGCGCCCAGGCGCACGGCATCAATGTGGATGCGCTCGTGGCTGACCTGAACAAAGTTGTATCATCAAAAAAATAATTACTGAACTTCCTTCACAGGAAGTTCTTTATCAGATCGTCCTTTGTGTTCGAATTTGAGTTCCCGTCATTTATTTTTATTGTTTTCTGCGCTTTCCTTTTTCCCGGCGGGCAGCCCGAGCACTCGTAAACAAAATGAATAAAACCGGTCTCAGGATTCTCAACTGTTTTTACATGGTCATACGAAGTATGGCAGTCAGAACATATTCCAACTACAGGAACAGTCTCATTGCAATGATGGCACTTGATGACCACCACATCTATTACTTCATTCTTTGTATTTATCGCAGATATTGTATATGAGTCGGATTCGGGAGGCATGTTCTAATTCACATAATAATCAAGGGGTGTATTAAATCTTATGGATTTGTTATGGTATTGTCAAAAACCTGCAAAACGAAAAGTTTATTCATCTTCATGTTGTTATGACAAACGAGGTGAATTGTTTGACAGAACATATCCCGTCATTTAAAATAGATTATACACGCGCTATTCAAAACGCATGCTTAAACTGCGGTGATAAACACAAATTAGATTGCCCTGTGGGGTTGGCAAAAGCGCAGATAGAAAGCACGAACGATCTTTTAATTGAATTCTACAGACCAAAGTAAACCAAAACCTATTATATTCCCGGAGGCATAAGAGCCATCCGTGACGAATATAGCAGTGCTAGTTTCAGGAAGAGGCTCGAACCTTCAGGCGATGATCGACAGCATCGAAGATGGATACCTGAAGGCGCGAATTTCCGTTGTTATCAGCGATGTCGGAGATGCCTACGCGCTTGATCGAGCAAAAAAACACAGTATAGAGGCTGTTTTTGTAGATCCTGGAAACTATTCTTCAAAGGAATTCTACGAAAAAGAGGTTCTGAAAAACCTTGAAAAACATAATGCTGAACTCCTGCTGCTTGCAGGCTACATGAGGATACTAGGAAAAACCCTGCTTTCTGCATATAAAAACCGTATACTCAACATCCATCCTGCGCTGCTTCCTGCTTTTTCCGGGCTCCATGCGCAGAAGCAGGCACTAGAACATGGCGTGAAAGTGGCAGGATGCACAGTCCATTTCGTGAACGATACACTTGACGGCGGCCCTATAATCCTGCAGCGCTGCGTGGAAGTGAGAGAAGACGATACGGACGAAACACTTGCAGACAGGATACTTGAACAGGAGCACAAGGTTTATCCCGAAGCCGTGAAATTATTTATCGAAAATCGCCTCAGTATAGAAGGACGAAAAGTAAATATATTACGCTCATAAAGAAAACTCATAAATAAAATTCATAAAGATAAGGAATAATTATGCCATTAAAGACGATCGACCCTGAAATTTACGAAATAATGCGACATGAAGTCGAAAGACAGAGGAACAAACTGAACCTGATAGCTTCAGAGAACTACGCAAGCCGCGCCGTGCTTCAGGCGCAAGGCTCCGTAATGACGAATAAATATGCTGAAGGCTATCCCGGCAAAAGGTATTACGGTGGATGCGAGTTCGTGGACATGGCTGAGAACCTGGCGATAGAGCGCGCAAAGAAACTCTTCGGGGCAGAGCATGTCAATGTCCAGCCCCATTCAGGTTCGCAGGCTAACATGGCTGTATATTTCGCCATGCTCAAACCCGGGGATACCATAATGAGCATGGACCTGTCGCATGGTGGACATCTCTCACACGGCAGTCCTGTGAATTTCTCAGGCAAGCTGTTCAACATCGTGCCATATGGCGTTTCTAAGGAGACAAAGACCATTGATTACGACTCTCTTATGGAGCTTGCCAAAAAGCATAAGCCAAAACTTATTGTCTCAGGAGCAAGTGCATACCCGCGCGAGCTTGATTTTAAGCGTTTTCGCGAGATAGCTGACTCGGTTGGGGCGATGCTGGTTGCAGATATTGCCCATATAGCCGGACTTGTGGTTGCGAAGATCCACAGCGACCCGGTACCCTATTCTGATTTTGTCACGACGACCACGCACAAGACACTTCGCGGCCCGCGCGGCGGGATGATAATGTGCAGGGAAGAATATGCAAAGGAGATCGATAAATCGGTTTTCCCGGGTATGCAAGGCGGTCCACTTATGCACGTCATCGCAGCAAAAGCAGTCTCGTTCAAGGAAGCCATGAGCAAGGATTTTAGTGATTACCAGAAACAGATCGTAAAAAATGCAAAAAAAATCGCGAACGAACTGTCTATCAGGGGTAACGATCTGGTCTCAGGCGGCACGGATAACCACCTCATGCTCGTTGATCTCACACACCAGAATTTCACAGGCAAGGACGCTGAAGCAAGGCTTAGCGAGGCAGGCATCATCCTGAACAAGAACACCATACCTTTTGAAACACGAAGCCCTTTTATCACAAGCGGTATCCGCATCGGCACGCCTGCTGTGACCACGCGCGGCATGAAAGAAAAAGAGATGGTAATTATTGCAGATGCTATTGACACGACCCTCAAGAACATGAACGATGCAGACCGGATAAAAGAAGTAAAGAGGGATATGCTTGAACTGTGCAACCAGTTCCCGATCCCTTATGAGTGAGGTCGTTCGATGGAACCGCTTCCTGAGGTCACAGACCCGCGCGTTATCGATGGAAAGAAAATAGCGCAGGGTATTGAAGCTCGCGTCAAAAAAGAAGTTGAAAAGTTCGTCAGCGAGAGAGGTATTAAACCTGCTCTTGCCACGATACTTGTTGGCGAGC
>Ga0180732_1002315_pt1 | contig 10280 bp, 11 predicted proteins | sample KR11_01MetaG_FD_148674 | JGI IMG/M metagenome (GOLD analysis project Ga0180732, IMG submission 148674) | Groundwater microbial communities from the Olkiluoto Island deep subsurface site, Finland - KR11_0.1 MetaG | ecosystem: Environmental > Aquatic > Deep subsurface > Groundwater | place...
TGAAGCTTATACTAACTGCTATTGTGTTTAAAAGCAATGATAAATAATGCTGTCCCAGGCCATGGGCCGGGTATCTCAATGGGTATTTTTTATCTGACAAAAAAAAGAGAATCGTTTTGGATTTTACCAAGTTGCTTGACAAGGCAGGTGCCGATTTATTAGGTATGGTTCAGCCGTCAATTAAGCTATACCGCATCATTCTTTAAAGGAGTTTGCCCCATGACACAGATCAATGGTGATCACTTGCGCCTCACAAAAGAGGAACGTGCAAGCTTTGTTGTTGACATGTTTACCAGAATTGTCGTTCATTATGGACTTTGGTTTGCAGAGGTCCGGCACCAGATGGGAATGGAAAAGGCCCTGGCCATTATGGACAAAGCAACCCAAAATAGCGTGGGAATCGGTATGAAACATTTGTCCAGGGAATTGGGGTTTGAGATGGAAAGTGGACTGCCCAGGGCCTTGCTTGACATGGACGAGGGTTCCATGGACCGCTTGATGGCGGTAGTGGCCAAAAGTTGGCTTGCCAATGACGGGGTCTGGTTCCAGGCGGTTGAGTTTGAGCATGGGATGAACGATGCCAAGCGGTGCAATGATTCCTGCTGGGCACAATTTTCTCCCTATGAGGCCCATGCCATTAAACGGTTTTTAAATCTGGGGGAAAGCCCGGGACTTGCGGGATTGAAAAAAGCCTTGAATTTCAGAATGTACTCTATCATAAATACACAATCAATTGTTGACGAGGGGCCGGAAAGTTTTGTATTTCAGATGAATGAATGCCGGGTCCAGAAGGCGAGGAAAAGCAAAAAACTGGATGATTATCCGTGCAAGTCTGCAGGCCTGGTTGAGTATGCATATTTTGCAAGGGCCATGGACCCGCGGATTAAAACCCAGTGTATAGGGTGTCCGCCCGATGACCACCCGGATGAATGGTTTTGTGCCTGGCGGTTTAGTTTAGAGGAAAAATAGCTTAAATATATAAGGAAGGGATTGCATTATGGGCGTTACAGCAGATAAGATCCAGGAACTTAAGGCAAAAGAGCAGAAAATCTTGGAAATGGGGGGAGAAAAGGCGCTTACCAAACGCCGTGAAGACGGAAAGCTCAATGCCAGGGAGCGGCTGAATCTCCTGTTTGATAAAGGCAGTTTTAGAGAAGTGGATATGTTTGTCACCCATCGGTGCACCAATTTTGACATGCAGGACAAACAGATCCCGGCGGACGGGGTGATCACAGGGCATGGAAAAGTGGACGGCCGGGTGGTTTTTGCCTATGCCCAGGATTTTACGGCCAGGGCCGGGTCCCTGGGGGAAATGCAGGCCAAAAAAATCTGCAAGGTGATGGATATGGCCCTGAAGACCGGATCACCCATCATTGGGATGAACGATTCAGGCGGCGCCAGAATCCAGGAAGGGATTGATGCCCTGTCCGGTTACGGAGAGATTTTCTTTCGTAATTCAGCGGCATCAGGCGTGATTCCCCAGATTTCGGCCATCATGGGACCCACCGCAGGCGGAGCCGTCTATTCCCCTGCCATGACCGATTTTATTTTTATGGTAAAAGAATCCAGCTATATGTTTATCACAGGTCCCAATGTGATCAAGGCCGTTACAGGAGAAGAGATCTCCTTTGAAGACCTGGGAGGGGCCATGACCCACAATGAAAAATCCGGCGTGGCCCAGTTTGCCTGTGAGTCGGACGAAGATTGCATTGAAAATATCCGCACGCTTTTGTCCTATCTGCCGTCCAATAACATGGAAGATCCGCCCATGGCCCTTCCAACCGATGATCCCAATCGCATGGATGCGTCCCTGGATACCATCATCCCTGACAATCCAAATAGGTCCTATGATATAAAGAAGGTTATCACCTCCATTGTGGATGACGGCGTTTATTTTGAACCCCACCAGTATTTTGCCAAGAATATTGTGATCTGCTTTGCCCGGCTCAACGGCCGGACCATCGGGATCATTGCCAACCAGCCCAATAACCTGGCAGGGTGCCTGGACATCAATGCATCGGACAAGGCCACCCGGTTTATCCGGTTTTGCGATGCCTTTAATATTCCCATGCTCACCATTGCAGATGTGCCCGGATACCTGCCCGGCAGCGACCAGGAATGGGGCGGAATTATCCGTCACGGCGCAAAATTGCTCTGGTGCTATTCCGAAGCCACCGTGCCCAAGCTATTGCTGATAACACGCAAGGATTACGGCGGATCCTATATCGCCATGTGCTCACGGCATCTGGGGGCGGACATGGCCTTTGCCTGGCCCACGGCCCAGATTGCCGTCATGGGTGCCGAAGGAGCGGCCAATATCATCCATGCCAGGGAAATCAAGGGGGCCAATGATCCGGTTGCCATGCGCAAGGAAAAGATAGACCAATACAATGAACAGTTTTCAAATCCCTATTGTGCCGCAGCCAGGGGGTATGTGGATGCTGTGATTGTGCCGTCTGAAACAAGGCCCCGGCTCATTGACGCCCTGGAAGCCATGGCCTGCAAGCGGGAAATGCGGCCAGCCAAAAAACATGGAAATATTCCGGTATAGGAAAGGGGAATTTAAGAAATGGACAAGAAAAAATTAGTAGCAGTAATGGCTGCTGTAACCGCATATATCAATACAGGCCGGGTGAATGATGCCTGCCAGGAGTTGGCATCGGTTGAAAAGGTTCCCCAGAGCCTGCCCCGGATGTCCGCTTGCCAGATAAATTTATGGGGGGTGGCAGGCCGCCAGTCGTTGATGCAGGCCTCGACCATGATGCAGATGAGAATGTTTAAATAAGGTCCTTACCCGATAAAACAAACTTATTAAAAATAATAGCGATATTTTTCAGGAGAAGATCAAATGAGTGAGCATAATCAAGTCAAAATGGTTGGGATGAATTATGACAAAGACAGGCCTGCGGCCGAGAATCCGATAAAGGTCCAGGACCTGTCCCTCAGGGATGGTCATCAGTCTCTTTTTGCCACAAGGGGCAGAACCGAAGACATGATTCCCATTGCCGAAAGAATGGATGAGATTGGATTCTGGGCCGTTGAAGTCTGGGGCGGGGCTACCTTTGATACCATGCATCGTTTCCTGGGAGAAGATCCCTGGGAGCGCCTGAGGACCCTGAAACGATACTTCAAGAAAACCCCTTTTTCCATGCTGCTCCGGGGCCAGAACCTGGTGGGCTATCGGAACTATGCCGATGATGTGGCAAAGCTGTTTGTGAAAAAGACCGTTGACAACGGGCTGGAGATTTTCAGAACCTTTGATGCCTTGAATGATTATCGGAATTTTGAAACAGTTGTCCCGGTGATCAAGGAATGCGGTGCCCATTTCCAGGGGTGTATCTGCTATACCCTGACCGAGGCGCGCCTGGGCGGGGAAGTTTACAACCTGGACTATTTTCTTAAAAAAGCCAAAGAGCTTGAGGACATGGGAGCTGACAGTATCTGCATCAAGGACATGGCAGGACTGATGGCACCCTATGACGCCTATGAGCTGGTAAAGACATTAAAAGCCAATGTCAAACCCTTGATTCATCTGCACAGTCATTTTACCTCGGGCATGTCCCCCATGGCCCATTTCAAGGCCATTGAGGCCGGTGTCGACATCATTGACACCTGTATGACCCCCTATGCCTATCGCACCTCCCATGCCGCCATAGAACCCCTTGTCATGTCGCTTCTGGGCACCAACCGGGATACCGGGTTTGACATAAAGGCCCTGGCAGAGATCAATGATATCCTGGAAAAAGAGGTGCTTCCCAAATACAAACATTTGCTGGATGATACCAAGGTTTCCATGATCGACATTAATGTCCTGCTGCACCAGACCCCTGGCGGCATGTTGTCAAACCTGGTCAACCAGCTGCGGGAAATGGATGCCCTGGATAAAATAGATGAGGTCTACAAAGAGTTGCCCCGGGTCAGAAAAGAGCTGGGCCAGATTCCCCTGGTCACCCCCACCAGCCAGATTGTGGGGATCCAGACGGTCAACAATGTGCTGTTTGATACGAAAGAGGAACGGTATAAGATGATCACGGCCCAGGTTAAGGACCTGTGCTACGGATTATATGGGAAAACCTCTGTGCCCATTGACCCGGAAGTTCAGAAAAAAGCCCTGAAAGGCTATGACAGGGGAGAAACTCCCATTACCTGCCGTCCGGCCGAGGTGCTGGAACCCGAGCTTGAAAAGGCCAGAGAGCAGATCGGAGATCTTGCCGTGGATGATGAGGATCTGGTCCTCTATGCCCTTTTCCCTGTGACGGGCAAGAAATATCTCATGCAGAAATACGGCAGGGAAGAGATGCCGGACAGCCTCAAGCCCATCACCCTAAAGGATGTGGAAAAGCAGGCGGAAATGATCAAAAAGGCAAAGGCAGGCCAATTAATCGAAAGATCAAAACCCGAAAACATACCGGAAAAAAGTGAATATGCCAGGGTGTTTAATGTGTTTGTGGAAGGAGAATACTTTGAGGTGGGGGTGGATGAAGTGGGGGGCGCCCCTGTGATCACCTACGCCGCACCAGCGCCTGCCGCACCAGCGCCTGCCGCACCCGTGGCGGCTCCCGTCGCCCCGGCCCGGCAGGTTGCAGCACCCAAGTCCCCGGCAAAATCGGCTCCCAAGACAGCCGCTCCTTCTCCAGCCACGGGAACACCGGTGAAGGCACCCATGCCCGGGATGATCATCAAGTATGCGAAGAATGTCGGGGATGCGGTCAATGAAGGGGAGACGATTGTGGTGATTGAAGCCATGAAGATGGAAAATGCCCTGCCTTCACCTGCTGGCGGTGTGATCAGCGCCATTAATTACAAGAGCGGCGATTCAGTGGCCAAAGATGACGTGCTTGCCGTGATCGAATGATCGGTTTGACATCTGAGCGCTTGTGCTTATTTTGGTAGTCTGAAACACTCAGACTACCAAAGGAGACCAGAAGAATGGCATTTGAAACAAAAGAAGAATTGCTTGAAAAATATATAAAAATGGACAAACCCCATTGCCCCCATTGTGAGCAGAAAATGACCCTGTGGGAGGTTCCGCAGATCAGTGTTTCCGACGGGCTTGGATGGGGAACTCCCTATTTGTTCATCTGTTTTAATGATGAATGCTCTTCCTATAAAAAGGGATGGGATCACCTCCAGGAGACCATGGAGACGCCTGCATCCTATCGGTGCATCAATGAACCGGGCCAGAAAAATTTTGAATACATGCCCGTATTCAGCCCCATTGGCGCCACCGGCGGGATTCTGGATGATGCCGTCCTCATAGAGCAGGAGGCCAAAAGAGAGTTGGCCATACAAACCTTTTCCCTGCTGACCGATTATTATCTGTCAAAGGACTGGGATGAGATTTTAAAAATTCTGCTGGATCCAAAAATCCCGGCCAAAGCCAGGCTTAAAGCTGCACAGATGGTCGGCGAGCTGGGTGATGCCGATGCAGCAGAGCATCTGGTGAACCATAAATTTCCCACGCCGATTCTCCAGGAAGGCGTGAGAAAGGCCGTTGAACAGCTCCATGAGCGGCATTATACAAGGGAATGTCCCTATTGCGCGGAAATTATTAAAAAACGGGCCAGCCTGTGCAAACATTGCAACAAAGAAATGTCACAAGCGTAAACACCCGGCCATAAAACCAAAAACCAAGGGCAGAAAACTTTCTTTTCTGCCCTTGGTTTTTTTCAGGATTTATTTTTTTTAAAAACAGAGGGTCTATCGATTTATTTTTTCCATATTAAAAGAGCGGTAAATGATCATTTCCCGCTCTCTTTTTTCAGGGGCATAAATGGTTTTTTCAATGGAAACCATGCGTCTTTGGGCTTCATTCCTTGAAGGGACGGCATCCAGTCCCTGGCCAATGGTTTTCCCGGAAAGCGTATCCATGACAATGGCATTTCTGCCATCGGTGGACACGGCAAAAGGGATCTGGACTTCATATGCCAGCCGGGCTGCGGCCAGAATTTCCCGTTCATAGGAACCTATGGATCCTGCCACACAGGTAATTGCCATAAACGGCTGGTCATTGCAGCAGACAATCAGGTCAATGGAAGACACATAATCTTCGCCCTTGAACTGGACAATGAGGGGTGTATCCACCCGGATATCCTGTTTTCGGAATCCTTTTGCCTCCACCAAAAATTTTTCAAAGATCTGGCGGCTTGCTTCGGAGCCCACATTGTCTATTTCTTCTCCGGTGATAAAATCTCTAATTGATTCAAACATAGTCATTCGCTTATATTAAAGGGGTTCCTGTCATTTCAGCAGGCTGTGTCAGCCCCAAGGCTTTGAGGACGGTTGGGGAAATATCCCCCAAAATTCCATTGCGTATTTCTGTGTCCTTGAACTGAGTTCCTGCAAGGATAAAGGGGACCTGATTCAGGGTATGGGCGGTGTGGGGGGAACCGTCGTCGGCTATCATCTGTTCCGAGTTTCCATGATCTGCCGTAATAAAGGCAATGCCGCCGGTCTCCCATATGGCCTGGGCAACTTGTCTGACACAGGCATCCACGGTTTCGCATCCCTTGATGGCAGCAGAAAGAACACCCGTATGACCCACCATGTCCATGTTGGCAAAATTTAATACAATAAATTCAAATTTGCCGGACCGTATTTGTTCACAAACGGTTTCGGCCACTTTTTCGGCAGACATGGAAGGTTTTTGATCATAGGTGGCCACATCCCTGGGGGAAGGGATCATGATCCGGTGTTCACCGTCAAAAGCCTGTTCATTTCCCCCGTTGAAAAAATAGGTGACATGGGCATATTTTTCTGTTTCCGCAATCCTGAGCTGGGGGATACCCTGGCGGCTTAATACTTCGCCCAAACCATTGGTAAGGTGTTGGGGGGCAAAGGCTGTGGGAAGATGAAAATTCTGGTCATACTGGGTCATGGTGACAAAATTGGACAAGCTCGGATGTTCTTTTCGTTTAAACCCCTTAAAATCCGCTTCAATAAAGGCCCGGGTGATTTCCTTGGCCCGGTCTGCCCTGAAATTGAAAAAAATCAGACCGTCTTCATCCCGGATAAATCCTTTGTTTGTATCGGCGTTGCTTTCAAAGAAAACAGGAGAAATAAACTCATCGGTTTCTTTTGCATCATAGGCATCCTGGACCGCCTGGATAGGGTCGTTTGAAAGCTTGCCCTCTCCGCTGGTATAAAGGCGATAGGCTTTTTCCACACGGTCCCACCGGGTGTCCCGGTCCATGGCCCAGTAACGGCCGCAAATGCTGGCAATTCTTCCGGTTCCAGCACGGTCAAGGTGCTCCTGGAGCTGCCGGATATAAGTGATCCCGCTGGTGGGGGAGGTGTCCCTGCCGTCAAGAATGGGATGGATATACAGATTTTTTATTTGGTTTTGCTTTGCCATGTCGATGAGGGCAAACAAATGGGAAATATGGCTGTGGACACCACCGTCGGACAGAAGCCCTAGAAGATGAAGACTGGTTTTGTTTTCCCTGACCGTTTTCATGGTGTTCAGCAACCCCGGGTTTTTAAAAAAACTAGTGTCGTCGATTGCTGCGTTGATCCGGACAAAGTCCTGGAATACTTTCCGGCCGGCGCCCATGTTCATGTGCCCCACCTCTGAATTTCCCATGGTGCCGTCGGGAAGGCCTACGGCAGTGCCCGAGCAGGCAAGGTGGCAGTTGGGGAAGTCTTTAAGGAGTTGGTCCAGGAAAGGGGTTTTGGCCAGGGCAAAAGAATTCCCGGGTCCAGGAGGTGCAATTCCCCATCCGTCCAGAATCATCAAAATACTAACTGGCTTGCTTTTAAAGGTCGTCTTCATCATCATCATCCGTCTCCAGGATAGGGCCGAACCGGGACAGATCTACACGGGGAGCATCTGCCCAGAGTCCTTCCAGGTCATAAAAATTTTTGGCCTTGGACTCAAATACATGGATGATGATATGGCCGTAATCCAGCAACGCCCATTCCCCCTCCTTGATGCCTTCCATGCCGAAAACCTTTCTTTTTTCTTTTTTCAGGGCCTTAATGATGTGTTCGGCCATTGAGGTCACCTGGCGGCCTGAGGCCCCTTCAACAATAACGATCATGTCAGTATAAGACGTCATTTTGCGGACATCAATGACGGTAAGGGATTTTGCTTTCCGCTGAAAAATGGGGGCAAGGTAGGGGATAAATTCTTCTGCCAGCGCCACGGGTTTTGTCATTTGTATAGATCCTTTTTTTTGATGAGGTCCTCGACATTTGTCGGGACAAGTCCCTGAATGGACAATTTTTTATTTACCCGTGCCCGTATCATGGTGGAAGAAATATCAATTTTGGGTACATTGCAGATGTGGACGGGCTGCAATTGGCCATGGGCAAACTTGGATTGGCCTTTGTCTAATGTGTATCCTTTTGATATGTTTTCGTCAATAAAGGATGCAACAGCATCCAGCCCTATCCGGTCTCCCCTGAGCATGACAATAATGGGAAGTGTCTGAAAAATAAGGTTTTGTTTTTTCCAGGTGGTGATGTCAAAAAATGCATCTGATCCCATTAAGAGGAAAAAATTAACCCCTGTGCGATGGGCTTTTTTAAAGGCCTTTATGGTGTCAATGGTAAAGGAAGGCCCTTTCCTTTTTAATTCAATATCAGAGGCATAAAACCCTTCCATGCCCCCGGTCCATCCTGTAACCATTTCCAGCCGATCCTGGGCAGGTGCCAGGTCGGTGACGGATTTATGGGGCGGAGTGGCCGAGGGGAACAAGAAGATTTTTTCAAGCCGAAAGGCCTGCTTCACATATTTTATGATACCGATATGGCCATTATGAAGCGGATTGAAAGTCCCCCCAAAAAGTCCGGCATCCATGATTACTCTTTTTGAAGTTTGCCGGCGAGCAGTTTGACCAAAGATTTTACGCCCTGGCCGGTAACGGCTGAAATGGTGAGCACCGTGAGGTTCGGAACAGCAGCTTTAAAACTGTCCACCCGATTTTGCACCCCGGTAAGATCAATTTTGTTGAGTACCACAATCTGGGATTTTTTGGCCAATTTTTCACTGTACATGGACAACTCTTTGTTGATCAGGTTAAAGGATTCAAGGGGATGTTCCGGGTCGATCCCACCCACATCAATCAAATGGATTAAAATTCCGGTCCGTTCAATATGCTTTAAAAATTTAATCCCAAGACCTGTGCCTTCATGGGCTCCTTCAATGAGCCCTGGGATGTCCGCCATGGCAAAGGGTTCTCCAAAAGGGGGCTCCACCATACCAAGGGTTGGGGTCAGGGTGGTAAACGGGTAGTCTGCAATTTTCGGACGGGCAGAAGACACGGCAGATATCAGGGTGGATTTTCCAGCGTTGGGAAGACCTACAATCCCTACATCCGCCAGCAGCTTTAATTCCAGTTTCAGTCTCATTTCAACCCCGGCAATTCCCGGCTGGGAAAACCTGGGAGCCCGGTTGGTCGACGTGGCAAACCGTTTGTTTCCCCGACCGCCTTGGCCACCGCGGGCGATAATGTGCTCTGCATGCTCAAGGGTCAGATCAACGATGGGCTCAAGGGTATCTGCATTGGAGACCAGGGTGCCGGGAGGGAGATCTAAAAACAGATGATTTCCGTTTTTGCCATGTTTCTGTTTGCCAAGCCCCGGGGCTCCATTCTTGGCGTGGAAAAGCTTTTGACGGCGATAATCGTAGAGTGTCCGCTGCCCCGGATCCACCCGTAAAACTACATCACCGCCATCTCCGCCATCTCCGCCATCGGGTCCGCCGAACTCAATGTAGCGTTCTCTGCGGAAACTGGAGCATCCCGCTCCACCATGACCCGAACTGACGGTAATAATTGCTTCATCAACAAATTTCACGCTGCATAAACGCTGACTTTTTTCTTGTCGCGACCCTTTCGTTCATAGGTCACCACTCCGTCTATTGTTGCAAAGAGAGTGTAGTCTTTGCCCATACCCACGTTGTTTCCCGGGTGGATTTTGCTGCCGACCTGCCTTACAATGATCGTTCCGGCAGAAATCGTTTGTCCGCCGAATTTTTTTACACCCCGGCGTTGACCATTTGAATCCCGACCGTTTCTGGTACTACCTGCTGCTTTTTTATGTGACATTCTAGGATCTCCCTATGCTGAAATGGATTCGATTTTGATTTCAGTATAATATTGTTTGTGGCCCTGCATCTTGCGATACCCTTTCCGGCGTTTATACTTGAATACCAGTTGTTTTTTTCCGCGGCCCTGCTCAAGAATGTGTGCTTTTACAAGTGCATTTTCAAGCTTGGGAGCACCAAGGGTGACCATTTCACCGTCTGAATACATGAGGACATCATCGAATTCAATCTG
>Ga0180732_1002316_pt1 | contig 10278 bp, 10 predicted proteins | sample KR11_01MetaG_FD_148674 | JGI IMG/M metagenome (GOLD analysis project Ga0180732, IMG submission 148674) | Groundwater microbial communities from the Olkiluoto Island deep subsurface site, Finland - KR11_0.1 MetaG | ecosystem: Environmental > Aquatic > Deep subsurface > Groundwater | place...
CTCCGCTTGAAAGTATATTGAAAGGTCTGCCCTCCATTTCAGATAATCCGAAAAATTCCAGCAGCATTCTTGCCCTAACTTTGTCCTCAAGGGAAGGAGTTTCATAAAGACCTATAGTTGCGAAACTTCCCGATAGCACAATATCTGTGACTGAATCCTGCGTGTGGATCATATTCTTTATCTCGGAACTTGCTTCCCCGATATGCAGGCGCAGTTCCCGCAGGTCTGTTTTTCCGAACCTGCGCCCCAACACCTGAGCAGTTCCTTCTGAAGGATGGTGATATCCATTAATAATACTTATCAGGCTTGTCTTTCCTGAGCCGTTATGTCCAATGATCGCCCAGTGCTGTCCCTTTTCTATTAACAGGGATATGTCACGAAGTATGGTTGTATGATCCCTTATGAATGAGATGTGGTCAAGGCGGACAACTGGATGGGTGGTCATGGAGTTTTAATAGTTATGAACCATTAAATCAGTTTTCGTTTTTTTCTCAGGGTAGATCGAATCGATAGTATACCGCACAGGATATATCTTATGTGGTATAGTTTATAAAATTCACTCAATCCACGATTTCCTTTCTCAACAGTACATAAGCAGTCCCCATTCCAGCAAGCCCGTACACCAGAAGCGGTATCAGGTACACATAAAATGCCTCAAATCCCTTCTGGTATATCAGCACTGTCTCAAGCGCCCTGATGCCCATAGTGATGGGAAGGGCGTTCCCAAGTATTATCATCAATTCAGGCATTGTCTCAAAGGGGAAGAAAACGCCAGAAAGGAAGAGCATGGGAATGCTCAGGACAAGCGTCAGCAGCATGGCAGTATTCTCGGATTCCGCAAGCGTGGCAAGCGCCATCCCGATACCGATAAATGCCGCGGCATAAACAAGGATGACAAGGAACAGCGAAGCCAGTTGACCTGTGGGGATCAAAATGCCGTAAAACACAAAGGCAACGACGATAAGTATGATCCCCTGCAAAAACGAGATAATGATCAGAGCAGCGGTTTTTTCAAAAAGGAACATACCAAGAGAGAGCGGCGTAAGGAGTGTCCGTATCAGTGTCTTCTTAGACCTCTCCTGCACAATGGTAATGGAAGCAAGGAGGAACGAAATGAACATCAGAACGATTGAAATGATGCCTGGCATCAGGAAATCAAGATAAGACCTCCCCTTGAACACTGGCTCCCTGTCAAGCTTTATAGGGGCGGCTATAACTGCGGGAGACCTTGCTATCACTTCTCCAATGAAAAGACCTGTCCTGTCAATGTCAGATGTCAGGGCAGAGGAACTGTTCATCATCTCAGCTGCAAGTTTCTCCATCTGGTTTGAGACATTGGCTGACTGGGTTTTAACATTTCCGAGTGAATCAATAGCTGTTTCGATGCTGGTGATGTTACCATGGATTTTTGATATCTCAGATGTGTAATTACTTATCGACTCCTGCATTTTCTGGAGTTTTATATCAGTCAATACCAGTTTTTCATGCAGTTCGGCGCTTCTCTGGGAAATGGTCGCAAGATTGTTATGCAGCGTCCTGATGCGCCCGGTTCTCTCAAGCATGAGCGCCCTTGTGTCCCTCAACTGCCTGATAGCAACCGCCATGGATACGCACTGCTGGATTGACGGGTCGATGCTGCATGTAAGATTATATGTCATGTGCAGCTGGGTCTGTACATCCTGCATTGAAGCGTCAGCGGCATCGATATTATCTACCACGAGCTTCAGGTCGTCCCTTAATTCCGTAGTATCATTCTGGATAGAACTCACGTTCCTGTCCAGTTCCCGAAGCTCGTTGCGTGTAACATTGATATCTTCGGCACTCTTTAAGAGGTCTGTTCTCATCTGTCCAAGTGAATTTTTCATCACGCTTATTGACCCGTTGAGGCTGTCAACGTCGATATCATCCATCGAGGAAAGTGCATTCTTTGTATCACTGTTGAGACCAACAATGCTTCTGTTAATCATCACGACGCCTTCCTTTAACGGTTTCAGTTCAGACTCCATCTGTTTCAGGTTTTTCCAGAGTTTGCTTATGAAACCGAATGTGAGTTCATATGACATCTTCTCGGTGGTTGAAATGAATGCTGTTGAAATGATAGGAGATATCTGCACCCTTGAGTTATCAAGAAAGAGTTTCAAGGACTGGGTTTCATCTTCGGGGATGAAGATGCCTGCGCTGTATCTTCCTTTCCTGACACCTTCCTCTATGACAGCAGGGTCAGAGGTGTTCTCATCAATTATTATGAACATCCCGCTACTGTTGAGTTCCTCAATTATCTTTTTCCCCTGATCCGACCCTCCGCCGACGCCCAGTTTCACGTCCCTGAGATTGCCTTCAGAGGCGCCTGAAAAGACAGACCCTATCAATACCATAATAAGTATCGGGGCGATGAATATCAGCATCAGCGTCTTCCTGTGGCGGATATACACCTTCAGGTCTTTTTTAATGACAGAAAAACTCAATGCCATGCCTCCCCTGCCGCATGTATGAACACATCCTCAAGACTTGGACTTGAGGATTCAACGCTGTTTATTTTCTCACCATGAGATTTGAAAACGTCAAAGATATCCTGTGCAGGCAGTTCTTCACCCAATGTTATTTTCAATGCTGTATCACTAATGCTGCACGACCGTATCGCCTGAATGTGCTCTAAACTGCTTTTTATTATCCCGTAATTCCCTGGGCTGCTTGTTATCTGTAGCACTTTTTCACCAGCAGCTTCCTTAAGTTCCCCGGGTTTTCCCTCAACAACGATCTTTCCGCGGTTCATTATCAGGATCCTGTCGCACAGCGCGTCAGCCTCCTGCATATAATGAGTTGTGATAAGTATCGTCGTGCCCTCCCTGTTCACTTCTCTTATCGTGTCCCACAGCGCCTGCCTGGAAACAGGGTCAAGTCCGACCGAGGGTTCATCCAGGATAAGCACGCGGGGTTTATGTACCAGCGCGCAGGCGATGTTAAGGCGCGTCTTCATGCCCCCTGACAGTGTGCCGCCTCTGCTATCTGTCTTCTCATCAAGCTTGAGCATCGAAAGGATATTGCTGCTCCGTTCTTTTATTTCAGGGCCAGGTACACGGTATAATGAACCGAAATACGTGAGATTCTCATTCACTGTTAGATCTTCGTAGAAGCTGTTCTCCTGCGGAACGACACCGATTATCGAAAGAACATCCTTTTTTTGAGAGACAACATCCAGTCCTGCAATGAATGCATGCCCTGATGTGGGTCGGGACTGGCATGACAGCACCCTTATGAGAGTAGACTTTCCCGCCCCGTTGGGACCAAGAAGACCGAATATGGTTCCCTTTTCGATATCAAGAGACACATCAAAAAGAGCCGTGAAATCCCCGTAGCTTTTTGACAGCGACCTGACTTCGATTATTTGTTCCATCGTTTACCCCTTTTTATCTAATACTCTCCAATTATCATACTATATAAACTTTATTTCACAGAATTTTTCTGCTCTGAAATATGTTTGGAATTTGATTTAACAAAAACAAAATATTTTACACCCACAGTTTTTCGAAAAGTTTATCCCATATAATTGGTATCAAACCATAACTAATCTTATACCGATTAAAGATTCATACTTTCTGGAGAGCAATAATGGAACTTCCTGTTGTATACTTGCCCGATATACAGGCAAACCTGCCTGACATCCCCATTACATTAACAAGAGTAGGGGTCACGGATGTTAAGAAACTTGTTGAGGTAGCGCGAAAAGACAAACGCCCCATCGTACTTGTATCCACATTTGATATCTTTGTAGACCTGCCATCTGACAGGAAAGGCGCCAACCTTTCAAGGAACTTTGAAGCGATAGACGAAGTGCTTGAACAGATGATAAAATCTCCTGTATATGAGATAGAAGACCTGTGCGGTGAAGTCTCAAAAAGGCTTATCGATAGACACGAATACGCCCTCAATGCCGAGGTCAGGATGAAAGCAGAATACGTTGTTAAGCGTGAAACCCCGGTATCAAAGATAAGCTGCCAGGAAGTTGTCAACATCTTTGCAGAAGCAAGAGCCATAAGGGATAACGACCTGATAGTGAGAAAGATGATAGGCGCTGAAGTGCTTGGCATAACTGCATGCCCCTGCGCCCAAGAAATAATGCGTGATAAAGCCAAAAAGGAATTAAAAGCGCTTGGTGTTGAGGGAGATATTATAAAGAAGTTCCTTAACCGTGTACCCATGCCCACGCATAACCAGAGGGGGCGCGGCATCATATCCATCGAGGTACAGGACACAAATTTTGTCTCACTTGACAGGATCATCAATATAATCGAGAACTCCATGAGTTCACAGATGTTCGAACTATTAAAAAGAACGGATGAGGCGGCTGTTGTAGAACGTGCGCATAAAAATCCTAAATTCGTTGAGGACTGCGTAAGAGACATGGCTCAAAAGGTAGTGAAGGAGTTCCCCGAACTGCCGGATGATTCGATTATCATAATAAAACAGATCAACGAGGAAAGCATCCACCGCCACAATGCATTCGCAGAACGCACGTCAACCCTTGGAGAACTCAGGCACGAACTCAATAATATCGGTAAATGAACAGAACTTTTACAAACAATAGCGCCATAAATACAAATACTGCAATAATAATTATATATATCGCATAAAGCCAGGCTTCCTTAAGTCCGAATACCTCCCTCCATGTTATCCTGTTGACGTCTTCCCAGTCCTTTTTGTACCATATGTCGCCGGGGGGCTGGTAGCGGCTGAACTTGTCCACATGACAGTCTTGGTCTCTTAATATGTCGTATGAATCAGGGCATTTTACTGCCTTACAGGTAAAGCGCCTCTGGCAGTCCAGATTGTGGGCAGGGTCTTTGTAAACATACTGTTCCATATATTTAATTAATTAGGATTTTTAAATATATAAACATTGTGTGGAAAATACTCATGCAAAAACATAAATTTACTGTTAGCATAAGATGCCTGTGAAAAAAATCGGGATAACAGCCCTTGTTCCCCCTGAATTGATATTTTCCTGCGGCGTGACGCCCTTTGATGTCAATAATGTCATACCTGCATCAAGAAAATACCCGGGAAACAAGCTGTGCGCATGGACAGCCATCTGGAAGGATATGCTTGTCAAAAAAGAAATTGAAGTAGATTCCCTTGTCGTTGTTGCGGGGGGGGACTGCCATAATGCCCTTGTGGACGGACAGAAAGCGGCAATGAGCGGTATTCCCACACACTTTTTCTTCTACCCTTTCGATGGGGACCCGGAATATTTGGGATCGCAGTTGCACAGGCTTTCTCTATTTCTTGGCGGCATCAAATCCCCTGAAAAATTCAAGGAGATAGGGGAATTGAAAAAGCAGGGACAATTGTTAGATAAAAAAAGATGCAGCGGGAAGCTCTCATCAAGTGAAGCGTTCAGGATATTGATATCTTTCAGTGACCTTGCAGGCGACCTTGCAGGTTTTTCCAGGATCATATCTGATTTGCAAGAAAAAGATATCGAAGTCAGGAACAGGGTTGCGCTGATAGGAGTGCCGCCTATATTTCATGACTTTCATGAGACTGCACAATCACTCGATCTTCAGATCGTGTTCGATGAACTTCCGTATGAATTCATAAGACATGGAGGGAGTAATATTCAGGAAATTGCGGTGAATTATTGCGGTTATACTTTTGCAAGACCTCTTGAGTTCAGGATAGACTTCCTTAAAAATGAACTCAAAAGACGAAGGGTGGATGGAGTGATCCATTATACGCAGTTCGCATGCCACCATATGCTTGAGGACGAAGTATTAAGAGAAAAACTTGATTATCCCATGCTAACGATCCAGGGAGACCTGCCTGGAAATACTCCGCAGCAGGTAAAATTAAGGCTTGAAGCCTTCAGGGAGATGCTTGATAGACAATGATCGGACTGGATGTAGGCAGCACTGCTGCAAAAATGGTCTGGATAGAAAGCGGGGGTCTAAAATTTCGCATAACTTCTACCCACAACTGGAAAGAGCTTGTTGAAGGGATAGATGGTGATGAAATAATTTCAACCGGATATTTCAGGAACTCTGTCCCACATCGTGCATCGCTTACAGAATTAACTGCGGCCATTTACGGGGTCAGGCATTATTTTCCAGATGCCGAGGTTATAGTGGATATCGGAGGACAGGATACAAAGGTGATCGATGTCAGGAATAATAACTTTATCATAAATGATAAATGCAGCGCTGGAACTGGCGCATTTCTTGAGTTCGTGGCTAATTATTTCAAGATCGAACTTAATGAACTTGGTTCAATGCATGCGATGGCAAAGCGCATCCCTGATATTAACAATACATGCGGGGTATTTGCTCTTTCAGAGATGATATCGCAGCTTGTGGGGGGTTATTCAAAAGAAGAAGTGATCGCAGGCATGCATTATGCTTTTGCGCGCAGGATATCTTATATGATACCACAGGCGCATAAAGTTGTTCTAATTGGCGGAACGGTAAAAAATGAAGGCATGGTCGCCGCTTTAAGAGACGTTTTGAACATCGATGTCCTCATACCTGATGAACCCCAGATCATTAATGCGCTGGGTGCATTAAAGTATTATTCCTAATATATCTTTATCTTAATATACTCTTATCGAACCTTTGGCGTATTCTGTGGGGAGCGTGCCCGGGTTGTCCGAAGAGATGACTACTCTGAAGTCGTAGTTCCCTATTTTATTGAATTTAACAACGATCTGACCGGCGGTGCCAAGTATCTGTTTATATGAGCCCATGATAAATTCCGGTTTTGGGCGATCAGGGTAATTAACTACTTTGATCAGGACTGTATTCCCAAGAGGGATTGATATTTTATTCGGCATTGCCTGCCAGTTTATGATTTCGATGGTCTGTGCAGGTTTATCTTTTTCCGGGTCATAAATCTTAACCTCAAAATCAGGAACCTGGGTGGATGTTGGAGCTGGTGTCTGGGCAGTTGAAGCAGGTGAGGCTGTAACTTCCACTATCTTTTCGACTATTTTAGGCACCTCAATCGTGTTATTAATGTATTTAATTTCAGTCTCTGGTTGATGGATCACGTAACCTATTACGAGTCCGAGGATGAAGAACAATACTATAAGGGGATAAAACTTGCTGTCTTTTGATTCCATGATCTTTACTCCACAACGCATCTTCAATTCTTTAATGAGTTAAATACATTTCGGGTTCAATATTTCATTATGTAGTCCCGAAAATATTTCATTGGTTCAATATTCCGTTAGAGTGAACCAAAAGCAACAGAAATATATATTAGGAATTGATAAGAGTGCTCGATTGATAGCGTACGTTATTACCTGATGAACTATCATAAAAAAAATGGTGTACTGGAAGAGTGTCTACTGGTGTTGATGACATAGTATGTTTATTACAGGCACCAGACATAATCGAATAGAGCTTTAAGATTATTAATAAGGTAACTTATGGTGATTTTTAGTTTTTCCAGTAATAATCTAGATGAAATGGAGGCAAAAAAGATGTGGTAAACCTGATTAAGAAATCGAAACAGAGGAAAGAACTGCATCTTCGCATGAATGCCGTAGAAGCGCTGGGCAGGATAGGTGATAAAAGGGCCATAGAGCCGCTTATTCAGGCTTTAAAGGATAAAAACCACGTTATCCGAAGGCTAGCTGCAAAAAATCTTGGCGAGATAGGAAGTAGAGTAAAAGAGAGGTCTTCCAACCTCCCTCTCCTCATCAAACCGTGCTGACAGTTTTTCCGTACACGGCTTTCGTCTGGCTTTTCCCTTTGCAGGAGGTGGTATCATCCAGCATCGAAGAAAGCGAAACCAACCCCATCTTTTTAAGCTCTGATTGAGGAAGTGTGTAAAGAATAGTTCCCCAGGTACGCCTTTTTGCCTTAAAGCTCCTCAGACGTCCCCGAATATAACCATCGAGTTCACCGTACAATTTCTTCACAGTACCGCCTTTGAAATAATTTCCCCAACCTCGGATTACAGGATTGAGAAAACGTATTACCGTCTCAATACTTACAGGTTGTTGGCGTCTTGTCCGCCGTTTTATTTCTTCCTTGAACTTCTTCTTTGCTTTATCCTTCGGTCTTCTCCAGCGTCCATTAAAATGGAAACCAAGGAACTCAACCCCTTTCTTTCTTGCGTGGATGATCTTTGTCTTTTCAGGACTGAGTTTCAACTTCAACTCGCCCTCCAGAATCTCCTTTGCTCGTTTCAGGGCATCCTGTGCATCTGATTCGAACTTGTTGAAAATAACGATATCATCAGCGTATCTAAGCAGCAGATAACCATAGTCGCCCATTCTCCTGTCGAAATGATTCAGATAAATATTCGACAGCAGGGGGCTTAGGTTTCCGCCCTGAGGAGTGCCTTCTATGCTCTCCTCGAATATGCCATCATTCATTATTCCACTTTTAAGGAACGATTCTATGAGAGAAAGAACTCTGCCGTCTGCGATCTTTTCACAAACAAGATCCATCATTATTTGATGGTCAACATGGTCGAAGAATCCCTCAATATCGGCATCCACTGTCCAGTGGTAGCCTCTTTCAAGGAAAGCTTCACCCTTCTGTACTGCCGCATGGGCATTAGTGTTGGGTCTGTAACCATGACTCTGGGGCAGGAATATTTCTTCAAAGATTGGTTCAAGTACGTTCTTTAATGCCTGTTGAACTACTCTGTCCCTCACTGTAGGAATCCCAAGTTTCCTTACTTTCCCGTTGTCTTTTGGGATCAATACTCTTAAGACCGGGCTTGGTTCATAGCGTTTCTCTTTGAGTAGTCTCTGTATTTCGGCTAAATTCTGTTGTAGATTTTGTTCGAATTGTTCAATAGTTATTCTATCGATTCCGGCACTTCCTTTATTTGCTTTTACTCTTTTCCATGCCTTTTCAAGATTCTTTTGATCCCATACTTTATGTATAAGGGCAAATGCCTTGAATTTGTCATGGTATTGCTGATTCCATTTCTTCATTTTACTGTCTCCATCGGTTCGGTTTCCAGCAATTGTTCCACTATCTTCACATACTGTCACCAGAGAGCGTTTTATTGCCTTTTTGGCTGTGCTTACCGTTCTGGTATCTTTTCTTGATCCGATTGGTGTTATCATGCTGTTCACTTCAACTCTATCCAGACTAGAACCCCTTCGCTGAGTCAAGTTTTATCCTCGAACCGTCGCCCCCTGCACCCTGCGGCACAGGTTCGGTTTGTCATCGGTTTGACTTTCATTGCTACTATGAGTTCGTCCGACGTCTGATAACGCATCGCTCTGACTTTCCCGAAAGGTTATATCTCGACTACCTTTATCCCTTCAACTGTATTCATTGACCCAGAAACATGTAGGGTTTGAATTCAGCATCAGGGAGGACGTTATCAGACCTCCCTAGGTCACACAAGAGAGCATTCGCAACCATCTCGACTGTGATCACCCCAGTAATCATTACCTGCTCAAGCTTCCATTTGTTCACGGAATGTCGCATCATACTAAGGCCACTTACAGTTCACTTTCGTTTCAAGCTGTGGTTACCGATATTAGGGAACTCCGCACAATACTTCGCAGTACTGCACTTCCCGTTCTCTTCACACGGGAGCAGACCCATGCGGTGGGATTTTAACCCGCGGACACCAATGTTATTGCTCACGCAGTAACATTCTCTTCAAATGTCCTGTTATTCTACTTTCTTTCTTGTGCTTCGAGGCACGCGTGAACTGCTCCGGGCTAAAGCCACGGAGCGTCCCGCTGCATTGACCCTCTATTGAGAAGTCCTTGACGGGCGTTAATTCCCGTAGTTCCTACGGTACTTATTGAAGGTTTTATCTCTATTACATTTGCAGAAACCTGATCCCGTCCCATCAAAAGACCGCAGGAAGGACAGATATGAATCCTTACTGAAAGGTCTTTCGGGACAGAGAAGCCACAGATACAGGTCTGAGATGTTCCTGCTGGATTAACGAACTCCACGAATTTACCAGCGTATGCTGCTTTGTATTCCGTTAAGTTCATCAACTGATACCATCCTGCATCGGATATGGATTTAGCAAGATGATGATTCTGAACCATGTTTTTTATCTGCAAGTCCTCAAATTTAATTAAGTCATAGTTATCGACAAGCATCCTGCTTGTCTTATGAGCAAAATCTTTTCTCTGATTGCGGATTTTTCTATGCACTTTTGCTACTATTATTTTCTGCTTATTCCTTTTTCCTGAACCTTTCTTTTTCCGGCTTAACCGCTTCTGTTTATGTATCAGGTTATCTTCTGATATTCTCAGGAACTTTGGAGGCTTGACCTGTTCCCCGTTGCTCAGAG
>Ga0180732_1002317_pt1 | contig 10270 bp, 7 predicted proteins | sample KR11_01MetaG_FD_148674 | JGI IMG/M metagenome (GOLD analysis project Ga0180732, IMG submission 148674) | Groundwater microbial communities from the Olkiluoto Island deep subsurface site, Finland - KR11_0.1 MetaG | ecosystem: Environmental > Aquatic > Deep subsurface > Groundwater | place...
GGTTTTGGTTTTTATCAAGCCTGACGGGGGAGATTCTGAAGTACCGGGTTTAGGGGCTGCCGGATCGGTCATGGCGGTCTCTACCATTCTATTGTCCTTTCTTAACGAGGATTAGGGTTACAAACTTCAATGATTTCATGCCACAAATCAAAACAAGAAAATCAGCCGTTCTGTTCAAAAAAGGGGTGTAAGCGATAGTGAAACAAGGGTGGAACTTTATTAAAATAAATTAATAGACTGCTATAAAAGATTTTTCGTATTGCCGGTGAAGGAAATGGTAATGATATAAAAAATAAGGATACAAATTGAAAGTTGGAACAGATTGGAGAAACGATAATCTACTTTTATGATCATTCGCAAGAGAAATCGGAGGGGAGTAAGAAATATTTTATGATGATGATCAACCCTGTAAAAAGGAGGGAGTGAAGGAAATCGTTTACTTTTCAGGACTTAAAAGCTCAACTCCAACTCAACATAGGGCCCTGCGGCCTTAAGATCGAGTCTACGATCTTCTCCGTTAAAATCCTTCACAAAGGTTTTGTACCCACCGGTAAAAGAAATGCTGGGAAGTGGACTCCATGAAATTTCTCCTGTCATTTCATAGGCGTCGTTCATGGTGCGATTCATGCCTGAACCGCTAAACCTTGCCTCAACAAGATCCGAGCCCAGGCCGAGACTCAAGTTGATTCCAGCCGTCGGCACAGCGGGCAAGAACCCTTCAGGACCAAGCCTGCCGGATCCAGTCAGGCTTCCAGAATCATCGGCATATTTTATCCGGACAATGCTTCCCAACCTGATCCGAGCTCTTCCGTTTTCCGGGTTTAGCATATCGTAAGGGTAAAGAAAATCAATCAAGGTGAATTCCAGGTCGGAAAAACTTGCACCGGAGGCATTTACCGGGAATTGGGCCGGGTCATTTTCAAAGGCCCGGGCGGGAGGAGAAATGAAGAATGCGAACAAAAACAAAATCATTGCAATGGCTTTTTTTTTCATAGCGGATTCCTTATAAAGCTGATAACGTCGATGGACGTAAAAAAAATGAAGCAATTTTCAAGCCAAGAATTCACTTTTTGATCATCCTCGTCGTTTATGCCAGGAGAACAACCATGTCGTGGTCCATGAAAACAGTCAGTTACAGAATGGCCGGGTCCGGAAGCTGGAAAAACCTGCTATCGAATCCGGTGGAAGAAAAATTCTATAGCGCCATTTACCCGAACGGGGTATCACTTTCCGGACTGGGTCCCGATCAGCTCAAACTGATTTCACTTTGGAAACAAGCAGATATCGTACAAGTCCATGAAGGCAACGTCCTCCCTGTGGGCCCGATTATGACCGATTCCGATCTGGTTGTTTTGAAACACTGGTTTGATGACATAAAAAACGCCATGACCACCGAGGTAAAAAACCACCTCAAAGAGTATCAAAAGATCGCTTCCTTGATGACGGACCCGGCTTTAACTCAGGAATTCAACAACCTTCTCACCATCATGATCTGCGCCCATACCCTGGATTCCTCGATCTTTTCCAGTTTGCGGCAGGTGATCATGGGATCCTATGTGGATAGGGGACGGGCAGGGGATTTCTTTTTCTGGGGGTATGGGTTTGAAAAAGGGCCCAAACGGATTTTCGGATTCACCAGTTACGGACGATATCAAGGGGAATCGGTTCATGTGATGAGATCCCATGGCTTGGACCGGGAAAAGCTTAAGTCTGTTCTCATGCAAAACGGTGTTTTGGAATGGATTCATGAAAAAGCGCTGGAAAGCGAAGGGGGGAAACAGCCAAGGGAAGACCTTTCAAAAAAAAGGATCACAAGCCTGCTTCAGGAAATCCACATCCTGGATGCGGAAGATCCTCCCCGGCTTTCCATTCCGGCCTTTCAAGGCCCTGTTATGGTCCAATCCGGCAAGCTATACCAAGAAATTTCAACTGCCGTCACCAAACGCTTCATGGAAAAAATGGACGAGTTAAGCAGGCTGGTGACCGCTTGTTCTTTTTCCCGGTGCCTTTCCCCGGATGTCTTATGCATGCTGTTTCATCTGGCCTATTCCTATGCGGCGGATGATCTGGTGAAGGAAGGGATCATTCCGGACTTTCCCGAAAGCGCTGCAGGGGAATGGGGGGTTTGGATTCACTAAACGGTGAACAGTGAACGGTGAACAGCCAACCCGCTATCCCGGAGTTATTTTTGCAGGGAACAGGCATGAATGAATTGGATCTGTAGGGAACAGGCATGAATGAATTGGATCTGTAGGGAACAGGCATGCCTGTTCCCTACCGTTTTCTTTATCCCGGTATGGCAGAGGTCATGAGCTTGCCGATGATTCTGGATAATCTTACGGGGTCATCTACCTTTCCGCCTTCACCGATGACGGCCATGTCATAGAGAAGCTTGCTGTATTCAGCAAGGGCCGGGTTTTTGGCGTCACTGTCATAGAGGGCTTTTATTTTCTCCATGGCCGGGTGGTTCATGTTCAGTTCCAGAACCCGTTTCATTTCAGGGGGTTTTTGGCCCGATGCCTTGAGAATTTTTTCCATGTAGGCGCTCAAGCCGTAATGATCCCCGGAAAGGCAGGAAAGGGAATCCTTCAATCTGGAAGAGGGATTGACTTCCTTGATCTCTTCGCTCAACTGGCCCTTGATGAAGCTGAACAAGGCATTGAATTCGTTTTTCTTGGTCTCATCAATTTGATCAAGATCCAGGTCTCCAATTTCAGCGCTTTTCAGTTTCTTCCCCTCATATTCTCCCAGGGATTGAACCACCCATTCATCCACCGGGTCTGTCATCAGGAGGACTTCGTACCCTTTTTCCTTGAGCTTTTCCAGAAGCGGACTGTTGGAAAGCAAAGCCAGATTTTCTCCGGTGATGTAATAGATACTTTCCTGGTCCGGCTTCATTCGGCCCTGATATTCCGATAAGGAAACCCATTTGCCTTCAGAGGAGGTGGTTTTATATCGGAGCATTTCCGCAACCTTTTTCCGGTTGTCCGGATCGGTGTGAACACCGATTTTCAGCATGGCCCCGAATTCCTCAAAAAAGGTTTTGAACTTTTCTTCATCCAAGTCCTTCACCATGTCCAGAATCTTTTTTATGAGGTTTTTCCGGATATTCATGATGAGGCGATCCTGCTGAAGAATTTCCCGGCTCACATTGAGGTTGAGGTCCGGGGCATCCACGACGCCCTTCACAAACCCCAGGTATTCGGGAAGCAGATCCTCACAGTCCTCCATGATGAAAACGCGTTTGCAATACAGTTGAACCCCGTGTTTGGAGTCCGGGCGAAAAAGATCAAAGGGTGCTTTGGAGGGGATGTACAGCAGGGTGGTGTATTCCGTGGTGCCTTCGAATTTGAGATGAAGATGGGATAAGGGTGGGTTCCAATCATGGCTGATATGGGAATAAAACTCCTTGTATTCTTCATCGGAGATCTCGGACTTGTCCCTGGCCCAGATGGCCTTCATGGAATTCAGGGTTTCTTCGCTGACCATGGTTCGAGTGGTTTTCCCCAGGGGTTTTCCGTCCTTGTCTTTGATCTGTTCGGCTTCCGGAATGGGCTCTTCCTTTTCCACATCCATGACCACAGGATAGGCCACAAAATCCGAATGTTTTCGGATGATGTTGCGAATCACCGAGGGGTCCGTAAAGTCGGTTTCCTCTTTTTCGGGTTTTCTCAAATGGAGGGTGATGGTGGTTCCACGAGCTGATTTTTCAACGGTTTCAAGGGTATAGGTTCCATCCCCATGGGATTCCCATTGAACCGCCGTTTCCGAAGCTGCGGATCGGGTTACCAGGGTGACTTTCTCCGCCACAATGAATGCACTGTAAAAACCCACACCGAACTGGCCGATGAGTTCCGGGGCCAGAACGTTCTCCTGATGGGTTTGCCGAATGGCTTCCATAAAATCGGCGGTTCCGCTTTTTGCGATGGTTCCTATGTTTTCAAGGACTTCCTCCTGGGTCATGCCAATGCCGTTGTCTGAAACCTCAAGGGTTTGGCGGATTCCATCCGGGGTGATTTTAATTTTAAATTCCGTGTTGTCTTTGAGAAGGTCCGGGTCGGTCTGGGCTTTGAAACGGAGACGGTCGATGGCGTCGGATGCATTGGAAACCAGTTCCCTTAAAAAGATTTCCTTGTTGGAATAAAGTGAATGAATAATGAGATTCAACAGTTGCTGGACTTCGGTCTTAAACTCGTGGGTTGCTTTCTTGGGGCTCATTTTCTGACTCCTAAATGACTTCGTGATTTTGTGTTTCAGATTTGGAAACAGGGTTTAGATAAATTTGAATAATTATGGGTTCAAAACCTGAATTGTCAAGGTTGGCCGCTAAAGTAATCGAGATTAAAGTCGATAACAATTATCAAACAATTAAATAAAACCAACAGGCAATTCCCAGAACGCAGCTTGCTTTATTTCCAGTAGAATCTCCGCCTTGTTGATTACATTTTATTAAATTTATACATTAACATTGGAGATGGAAGACCTTGCATTCGGATAGATCCTTATTCCACTATCTTATACAAATTATTTTCCTGATGTGCACTTTTCCCATGACCGGTTTTGCCTATGAGAAATCCAACGACTTCACGGATCTGTCCCTGGAAGCCCTGATGGACATAGAAATCACTTCAGTTTCCAAAAAGCTTCAAAAACTATCCGAGGCTCCGGCAGCCATTTTTGTAATCACCCATGAGGATTTAAATCGCTCCGGGGCCACCTCTGTCGCGGAGGCTCTTCGAATGGTTCCCGGGGTACAGGTGGGAAGAATTGACGCCAATAAATGGGCCATCGGCATTCGAGGGCTCAACGGACGTTTTTCCAATAAACTACTGGTTCTCGTGGACGGTCGAACAGTTTATACCCCCATATACTCGGGCGTTTTCTGGGAAATCCAGGATATGATCCTTGATGATGTGGAACGGATTGAAGTGATCCGGGGGCCGGGAGCCGCCATATGGGGATCCAACGCCGTCAACGGTGTGATCAACATTATTTCAAAAAGCGCTTTTGAAACCCAAGGCGGATATGCGGAAGTCCTGTCCGGTAATGCCGATCCCGTCAATACGTCCGTGCGGTACGGCGGTCGTTTCAATGAAAACAATACAGCCTACCGAATTTACGCTAAATATTTCGAACAGAATAGCAATGTTTACAAAGATACGGACACCGATGCCTATGATCAGTGGGATATGTTTAGAACCGGATTTAAGATCAATCATCAAAACCAGGATACTATCCAGTACGGGTTGCAAGGGGAAATTTTCAAAGGCAAGGCCGGGGAAACCCTTATGGATTCGCAATTGACCGATACCATCCCTTACGCGGATATTTCTTTGAGAAACTATAATACCGACCATTTCGGTGGGAATTTGATGTTTAACTGGAAAAGGCAACTCTCCTCAGGATCGGATTTCGCATTTCAGTGTTATTACGATACCGCCCACTATAATCCCCTGGTGGCGGATGTTTCAGTGGATACATTGGATTTTTCCTTCCAGCATCGGTTTCTGCCGACCCGGAGCCAGGAACTGGTCTGGGGGGGAGGGTACCGCAATATCCAGGATAAAATCGATGCCTTTATGTTTGCAACGGTTTCCCAAAAAAATGCCAGTTACGATTTAACCAATTTCTTTGTTCAGGATGATATTTCATTACTGGATGAACGGGTCCACCTGGTTTTGGGTTCCCTGATTGAGAATAACAGTTTTACCGGATGGGAATTCCAGCCCAGCCTTCGAACCATCTGGCAGGCCAATCCGTCCAATTCCTTTTGGGCAGCCGTATCCAGGGCCATTCGGAGCGTATCCAGATTGGAGCGAGGGGCCTCCATTTCCTACGCCATTCCCAATGCTGATCTCCCCATGTTAGGGTCCGCCATTATGGACCCCCATATGGATTCAGAAAAGATGCTGGCCTATGAAGTGGGGCACAGATCCTGGCTTGGAAACAAGGTTTCCATGGATTCCACGGTGTTTCTGCATGACTATGACAAGTTAAGGGGATCCTACAATGGAACACCCTATTTTGATATGGAAAAAGGGTCGATGATCATCCCCTTTTATGCCAGCAATTCCATCCAAGGCCGAATCTGGGGTTTTGAAGGAGCCATGGACTGGAAGCCCAAGAATATATTGATGTTCAAGATCGCCTATACCTTCAGGAAAACGAGCCTGAAGTACCGGGATGGATCCATTCCCGATACGGGGATTCAAGGCTCACCCCAATATGAACAAAACAAGGACCCCGAGCACACCCTGTCTCTCTCCGCAAGGTTCGATTTTACGGAAAAAGTTAAGCTGGACCTCTGGGGAAGATATGTTTCAGACCTTCCTTCTTTTGATATTGACGCTTACTGGGAAATGGATACCGTCCTTCGATGGCAGGTCAAGCCGGGACTGGAGCTCCGGCTTGTGGGCCAGAATCTGCTGAACAAACATCATCCCGAATATATATCGGAATACTTGAATACGCTTCCCACGGAAAGTGAACGAAAAGGCTACATGGCGGTTTCCTATAAATTCTAAGGCCAAAAGATGATCGTGTCCAAACCGGGAATGAAAAAAACAAGCAAGATTGTCCTGATCCTCCTAATCATTCTGGGAGTTTCAGGATTTAACCATTTGGTGAAAGCTGCTGAGAATTCAAGAGAATATGAGGTGAATTCCTACAAGGATATCATGGTTGAAAATATGATGACCATGGCCGAGATTATCGGAACCAACATCACATCCTCCCTGGTTTTTAATGATAAGATATCCGCCATGGAAACCCTAAAGTCCTTAAAGGCGGAACAATATATCCTCAACGGGGTCATTTTAAATAATAAGGGAGAAGCCTTTGTTTCCTATCATAAAAATTCTGATGGTCAAAATAAACCCATGGAGGAAATTTTCGATCCGGGTATTTTAAATGATCTCAAAGATCAGGATTTAGCACAACGATTCAATATCCATACTCTGGAACTCCATAGGAAAATCGTCCTGGACGGAGATCGCATCGGAGTCATTGTGATCAAGTCAAGTCTTGACGGACTCTATGCCAGACTCAAGAATCATATCGTTGCCACAGGGGCCATATTGGCCGTGGTATTCGTGGTCGCTTTTTTCATGTCTTCCCTATTTCAGAAAATCATCACCGAACCCATCATGAAATTATCCCGTACCATGGACAAGGTGACTTCAGAGGGAGTCTATTCCATTCGGGCCACCAGCCAAAAAGAGGATGAAATCGGTGAGCTGGTCAGTGGCTTTAACTCCATGCTGAGTAAAATAGAATCCCGGGACAAGCAGTTGGCTGAAAACCGTCTGGAACTGGAAGAAAGGGTGGATCAGAGAACCTTAGAATTAAAAAATGCCAACCGGAATCTTGAGGACATGGTGGAAAATCTTGCCAGAGCAAAAAACGTAGCCGAGGAGGCAAGCAGAACCAAAAGTGATTTTCTGGCAAATATGAGCCATGAGCTGAGGACACCTTTGAACCATATCATCGGGTTTACAGAGCTCGTCATGGAACACAGTTTCGGGGATCTCAATGAAATTCAGAGGGAATACCTGGGGGATGTGCTTCATAGCAGCAGACATCTTCTTTCCCTGATCAATGATATTCTGGACCTCGCCAAGGTTGAATCCGGCAAACTCGAACTTCATATTTCAAATATTCATTTACCGATGATGCTTGAGGGAAGCCTCAACATGGTCAGGGAAGCCTCACTTAAAAACAGCATTCAACTTCTTTTGGATATCGAAAACATTCCGACCAACGTCATGGCGGATGAACGGAAATTGAAGCAAATTATTTTCAATTTGCTTTCCAATGCAGTTAAATTTACCCCCAAAGGAGGAACGGTTACCCTTTCTGCGGGGATATTAAATGGAAAAAGTTCTCATGAAACAATGGTTTTAAATGAACAAACCCCTCAGGTCATGAAAATATCAGTGTCTGATACAGGCATAGGGATTGAGGAGGAGGACCTTGACCGTATTTTTAATGCTTTTGAACAAGTTGAAAACTCCCGAAGCCGAAAATACCAGGGCACGGGGCTTGGACTTTCACTCACCAAACGGCTGGTTGAGCTTCATGGTGGAAAGATTTGGGCTGAAAGCCGAGGGATGAATCTCGGCACGATCATAAGCTTTACCCTACCGACAGAAGAGATTTTTGCATCTTTTGAAGGATAAAAATATCAGAATGGATACTTAAAAGAGAGAAAAATAATGGATCTTGAAATAGCAAAAAAATATGCGGAGGGAACGGGTGCTCCCTTTGCCGATTCCCTGACAGGTTTGTTCAATCATGGATTTTTTCAGATGTATCTGGAAAACGAAGTCAATCGATCAAACCGGAGCGGAGACCCCTTCAGCGTTGCGCTTATTGATGTGGATTCATTTAATCAATTCAATAAGACCAACGGACCTTTGGAAGGGGACAAGCTCCTTCAGAAAACCGCAAGAATTATTCAAGAAAGTATTCGGAAAGTGGATCTGGCTGCACGCTACTCAGGAGATTCTTTTTCGGTTTTCATGAACAATGTCGATACCGCGAAAGCCTTGATTTCTGCTGAAAGAATCACTTCCGCCGTGGAGAAAGGTTGTGATTCCAGGACCACAGTAAGCATCGGTTTGGCCAGTTTCCCGGAAAGTGGCGGTACCCGGCATGAAATCCTTAAAAATGCTTCGGAAGCTTTAATTACTGCGAAATTAAAAGGGAAAAATTCCATTTATTGCTACCGGAAAAATGAGGGCGGTGAATCCTCGGAAGAGCAATCCACCTTATTGATTGTTGACGATGACCAGCGGAATTTAAAATTGCTGGAAGCGTTTCTCATGCCCATGAAATGCAATATCATCAAGGCCAATAGCGGCAGCGATGCTCTCAGTATTGTGAACCGGACCCCTGTGGATCTGCTGCTTCTGGATGTGATGATGCCTGAAATGGACGGCTATGAAGTTTGCCGTAGGATCAAAGGCAGTGAAGCCACTAGATTGATCCCCGTGGTTCTGATTACCGCTCTGGATGATATGGAGGCGAAAATCAAGGGGATTGAGGCCGGGGCGGATGATTTTCTCACCAAACCCCCCAATAAACTGGAGCTGATTGCAAGAACCAAGTCCCTGTTAAAATTGAAAAAACTAAACGATAATCTCACCAGCATCGAGTACGTGCTTTTTTCAATGGCCAATGCGGTTGAAGAAAAGGACATCTACACCCAGGGCCATGTAAAAAGGGTTTCAGGAATGGCGGTCACCATCGGAAGAAAAATGGGTTTGAGTGAAATGGATATGAGGTCCCTTAAGATCGGCGGTGCCCTTCACGATATCGGAAAAATCGGCGTTCCCAATGAAATATTAAATAAACCCGGGCCATTAACTGATGAGGAGTGGGAGATCATGAAGAAACACCCCTCTGCCGGTTACCAGATCTGCCTGCCCCTTAAAAAAAACCTGGGCCCGGCTCTGGATGTGATCCGGCAACACCATGAAAAACTGGATGGATCGGGCTATCCTGATGGTCTGATGGAAAAGGACATCTCCATAGTGGCGAGAATCATGGCGGTTGCAGATATTTTTGATGCCCTGGCAACGGACAGGCCCTATAGAAAAGCCATGCCTGTAGCCAAAGCCCTTGATATCCTCAAGCAGGAATCAAACGGCAACAAACTGGATAAAAGTGTGGTTGAACACCTGATTCAAATTGTTGGTTCAGACAATGTGGAATCAAATGAAAGTTTTTGAGACGGAGCGGAAAATGAACAAAAAAACCATTTTGGTTGTGGAAGATAATGAACTGAATATGAAGCTTCTTCGGGGCCTTCTGAAGATATCCAATTATACAATGCTCGAAGCCTTTAATGCGGAAACAGGCATTGAAACCGCAAGAAAATTTAAGCCCGATCTGATCTTAATGGATATTCAACTTCCGGGAATGGATGGTCTGGAAGCCACAAAGGTCATCAAGCAAAATGACGAACTGAAAAATATTCCCGTGATCGCCTTGACGTCCTATGCCATGCACGGAGACAAGGACAAAGCCTTTGAGGCAGGCTGCACGGATTATATTACCAAACCCATCAACACCAAGGGCTTGATAGAGACCCTTAATAAGTTCTTTGCAGCTTAGTTTCAACTTTTTTTGAAAGAAGGTTTTTAAAATGAATAAACTTAAAATCCTGGTGGTTGATGATGATCCGTTGAATGTTAAGCTGCTTGCAGCCATGCTTCCCTCGGATCGGTATGATAAAATTCTTGCCTATGGAGGTTTGGAAACCTTGGAA
>Ga0180732_1002318_pt1 | contig 10269 bp, 9 predicted proteins | sample KR11_01MetaG_FD_148674 | JGI IMG/M metagenome (GOLD analysis project Ga0180732, IMG submission 148674) | Groundwater microbial communities from the Olkiluoto Island deep subsurface site, Finland - KR11_0.1 MetaG | ecosystem: Environmental > Aquatic > Deep subsurface > Groundwater | place...
TCCGGAAGATACACGCAATCACCAATCTTCATCTTCTGCATCTTCATGGAAAGACGATGAACGTATTCCCTGAGGATGGTGAAGGTGTCCTGGTGGGTGTGGCGAAGCTTCTTCGCAATCTTCTCGGAAAAGTTGATAGTAACAAACTTCTTTCCTTCTCGTGCCATTTGCATCTCCTTGTGGATACTACGACAGTGGATCAATCACTACATCTTCTGGTTGTTTCAACAATTCAGTAGGGTATTCTATTCCATCATCTTCAAACGCTTTCTTTACCGAGTTGGGAGCAGTAATACCCAAAAGCATTGTTGATAAAACACAGTATACGCCAAGGTCTATCAACGTCTTAGCCAGTGTTTCTGCCCCTGTATCGGGCGGTGCGGCATCGGCAGCCCCCATGTGGCTAAAGACCTGCTCCACCCTGTCCCACTTGCGAGCTAAGTTACCGTAAACGCTAACGACTAGGCCACGCTTACACCAGGACGAACCGTAATGTTCACCCTTAGCTGCTTGAAGTTGGTCCAATAAACGCAATAGAATAGGAAAGCGGTATCGAGTCACTTCCTCAGGAATGTGCATCTTCATTTTTAGTTTCCTTAGACTGTATTGTGCTGAGTGTCGCCTCAAGCTCGGCAATCGCTTCATCTGCTTTAGCAGCAGCTTGTGTGTCTGCATCTAAAGCTTTTTCAAGTGCAACCAACAATTCATTAGCTCTACGAGCAGCCGTCACCCGAACAATAACTTCTGGAATCAATTTGATTGGATGAGCGGGTTCGTGCTTGGCAGCTTTAAGCGGTGACGATTTAGTGGACGGCCAAATCGGCTTGGCGTACAGCCCCCACCAGTCATCCGCAAGATGACCATAACCAAACGCCCATCCTTCGCAAAGCGGCTCCGATAATTCAGCACTAACTTTACCGTAAGTCTGGTTCAAGAACTTTTCAAACTTGTCTAGCGCATCATTCAGTCTCTTTTCTTGTTCTTCTTTCACAGACATTGCTACTCCTCCATCGAACCCACCCTTTTTCGGTATCAAAGGAAATACGCCCTATCATGCTATCATAACACTCCAGCCCAGAACAACACACACAATCTTCTATAATAGTATTGATAATAACAGCAAAAGCACTCATACGCTGAATAATGGCGCGCAAGAGTTTTGACGTAGGCGCAGAATTGTGATTACTGAGTTCATTGAGGAACTCGCACGCTCCATCCACAGCAACTAAAGCGCCCTTAGTTATCATCTCCAAAATTTCTGGGGTGCTATTGCCACACTCTCTTTCTCTACAAGCCCAAAACAAGAAATCAAGGTAATCAAAAAGCTTTACCAATCCCTCGCCGTACAATATTCCACCAATGGAACTTTTATCCCTGGTCCTCATATAATTGCCGTACAGCCTAGCTTTACCAACTTCCTCAAGCAGCGCGTAAGCTTCTTTGGTAGCATTACTATCATTTTTTATTGGATATGGAACATCCTTAGCATAGACTTCATGCAGGTCATGCAATAACATGGATATTGCCACGACGTTGATTTCGTCCGCACATTCAGTGTGCGATATTGCGTCAGTATCTTTTGGTACGTGCTTGAACATTTCTTCAAACACAACCAGCGGCAAAAGCGCTGACATGAATCCGTGGTCCACAATGCTTTCTGGCAACAACTGTGGGCAGACAGCGCCGCGCCTCTCCTTAGTAGCATTGCGCGCTCGTCGCATGAATTCAGCTACATTTGATTTACATATATCTGTCATACATGCTCCTAAGCAACAACGTTGAAGAAAGCGCCTTCTTCGTCATCTAGAAAGATTTGGGTGTCGCCACGTCGCCCCTTACCTTTACGACCATACACTTCAACGATGCCGCCTTGCACCGGACGCTTCTTTTCTTTTTCCGCAACTCGCTCCAAATACTTCTCCCAAAAGCCGCCCCACGCCACAATCTCGTAGCCTTCATCAGCATCATCTATTTGTAAGAAAGCCATACGATTGCCTTTCTTATCTTTTATCTGCTTTATTCTAGTTAGTCTACCTGCTATAAATACATCCATATCATTCTTCGCCTTTCGGTATTCTTCCCAACTCATCACTTTCTTGTTTAGCTTGCCAGCAAACATTTCTTTGATATTGGCAGCACCGAACCCCAACATTTCATCCCGCTTGAGCCGCCAGTTATCCTTATCCATACCAACAAATTCATCTGGAATAGATTCACCACGAGACAAGAAATACTCCTTCATTACATCTCCGGGTTTCAACCCGAAACATTTGAACGCTCCAGCCGCTATGAGAGCAACCATTACCCTCTTATTCAAAACACGCTTATTGATTCTGGTCATAAAATCTTTGAAGGATTCAAACGGAGCCGCCTTAACAATTTCCATAGCAGCTTTATGACCGATACCCTTGACAATAGTCAAAGGAAGAACTATCCTATCATCAACGATAGTAAAAGTGCCTCGCGTATCACCAGTAAATTCATCATGAATAGCACCGCTGTCGTTGACATTTGGCAATCTGAACTTTATACCAAAGGAACGAGCACGCTTACCTAAGTCATAAATGTTGTCGTGCGCCTTCTTATCGGTAGGCGAAAACTCCATAGTAGATGCCCAAAATTCTAGAGGGTACTTGACTTTCAGATACTGTGCCCAAAAACCTAGCATTGCATAGGAGCATGAGTGGGAGAGATTGAAGCAATAGAAAGAGAATTTCAACAATTTCCTCCATAACTTCTTTGCTCTAACCTTTTCCATCCCATTAGCTACCGCACCTTTGAGAAAACGCTTTCTAAATTGCCCCATCTGTGATTCATCTTTTTTCTTGATTGCAGTACGCCAAATATCTGCTTCTGCAAGACTCAAACCGCCTAAAGCAGAAGCAATTTTCATGATCTGTTCCTGGAACACACACTCGCCATATGTACTTTGTGTGATTGGTATCAACAACTTATGCTCATACTTAGGTTTTTTCACCCCGTTCTTCAAATCGATATATCTATCATGTGCCCCCACGCCCATAGGACCAGGACGCAACAGCGCATTCACAGCAACCAAATCTTCAAATGTATTGGGCTTCAACCTAGAACAGTATTCTGATTGAAGAGCTGAATTGTGAGAGATTAGCCCGTTAGCTATGAAGGAGCGCGGCTCGCCATCCATTTCTATATCAAACATCGGAGTAGTAGCGTGCTCGCCACGGGCATCTAGCACGCTCTTGATTGCTAAGACTTTACAGTGATAAATGCGGTGACCATAACTACACAGCACCTTATCTTTTCCAACCTTTATGTAAGCCAACTCGGCCCACAACGTTCTTTCTTTCATTGTACCACGATCACGCACAATCAACAGCCTATGCCTAAGCGACGTGTCGATACTACGCCTAGCCCTCGTGGGATGCTTGTATACGAGTCTATAGACCTCTCTGCGCCCCGCGTAAACCACGCGCTTTATGGTGTGGCAGTGCAGCTTGTTTTCACCGACATCGTAGCTGATTATCTTAGTCTTCTTGCCCAAATCAAATCTACGTTTCCATTTATGTTGAAGATGAATGAGTTGGATGACAGCACCGTTGGGCCGTCTAATCATGGTGTTGGGCGCGAGGCAGTTGAACTGGAAAACTCCAGCGGTTTCGCCCTCAGCAAACTTAGCCAATGTGGCTTCATCATCCAACGGTATTGTCGGGAGATCAATTTCTTCTTCGTGCCGTTCACGTACATGCTCACGCATGCGACGAATAATAGATAATTGAGTAAGACCTAACACATCCAATTTCAACAAGCCGCGCCGCTCTATCCACTTGTCTTCCCACTGTGATACCAAAATACGTTCACCGCTCTTGCCTTCCTTCTGCGTTCTAATGGGAACATACTTGTCTAACGATTTTGGAGCTACAATAATTCCAGCAGGATGGGCCGCTAAGTGGCGCGCTTGCCCTATAGCTGGCCGGACGTATTTTTCAAACCATTCCTGGTGCTTTTCATAGAATTCGGCAAAGTCGTCTGAAGCTTCGCACGCCTCTTCTATGGTAGTTAAGGGCTTGCCTTCATATTTATCTGGCAGCTTGCTAGTGATATTATTGATTTCTATATAGGTAACGTTGGGTTTTTCGGAAAGAAGCTTATACTCACAGCTACGAGCCAAATCTTTGATACAGCCCTTCAAGTGCATTCTTCCATACGAACCGATAGTGCATACTCTGTCTGCACCGTATTTATCACGTATATAACCCTTGATAGCATCTCTGGCTTCTGCCTGAAAATCCATGTCGATGTCCGGCAAGGAATCTGCAGATTTAGCACGTTCGCCAGAGATACGAGCCGGATTTAGGAATCTCTCGAAGAGTAGTTTGTGGCGTATGGGGTCTACTTCAGTTATATCTAGAAGCCATGCTATCAAGCTGCCCGCCACAGAACCGCGCCCGCCCCCTACTTCCACCCCCATTCTCCGCGACCAATCAATAATATCCTTCACTATAAGGAAATAATCTAAGAACTTAGCATCTCGCAAAATACCATACTCATAAACTAATCTCTTTTCATACTCCCCATCTGGTTTATCTAAATCTGGGAAAGGTGTACCCAGTCTTTTCTTCCAACCAATACGTAACAATCTGTAGAATAAATCCTCTGTAGTATAACCTTCCTTATACTTAGCGTGTGTTTTGATTGGAAATTTCGGCAGCCTATGTTTGCCTACGGGAATATCCGCGTTACATCTACTAGCAACTTCAAGCGTATTGTTCATAGCACACTTGAATTGTTTTTCACTCATATAATCGGAATGGTGTTTCTTCCATGAACGCACTAACTCGTCATAACTCTTCAACCAAAGGTCATCTATAGTAAACTCAAAATCGGTGTGTGTTATCTTGATTATTAGCTTCTGGAGTTCATGGCCGCCCTTCCAAGGGTAGTGACTATCGAGGGTTATAATACACGGTATGCGGAAAATATCACTGAGGGCCAAGAGCACTTTATTGAGCGCTCGCTGCTCCTCCATACCATTCAACATAAGTTCAAGGTAGAAGTTACCCTCGAAAGCCTCGTTCCACCTCCTACACGCCTGCACTGCGCGGTCCACACTGCCCTTCTTGCCTAATAAAGCAGCACCGACCGGTCCCTTTATACAAGCGGAAGATACTATCAATCCTTCCTTGTGTTGTTGGATTGCGCTTAGGTCGAGGCGGGGAGAATAGTAGAACCCATCGGTCCACGCTATTCTGTTGAGTTTTATAAGGTTTTCCCACCCCTCGTTATTGGAAGCTAGAAGCACAACATGGTTGGCCGACCTGATCTTGCGAGAATGCAGGTCTCTAGTCCAATAAGCTTCCACCCCAGGTATTGACTTAATGCCGCGTTCTTTTGCTTTTACGAATGATTGTAGAACCGAAGCTACATTCCCATGATTTGTAATGGCAAAGCTATCAGCCCCTATTTCCTCAACTCTATCTATCCAGGATGAAGGGGAAAATAGGCCATCCAACAGGGAATATTCATCATGCATATGAATTGGAACATAGTCGCTCATTACTCACCAAATGTTGATAAATGAGTTATAGATATCTGTACCAGCAGGTTTTACAGATATTTCCTTTTGAATCACAGTAGCGTGCTTCGGAAACTTATGATTTAGTGTTTGTAGAAACATTATGGCATACTCAGGAGAACTATCAAAAGCTTTCATTGCTTGTGCCAATGAGCACCCCACATCCCCATTCAACATAAGGATGTATGCAGTAGCCAACCGAGCTATCCCTTCCACCCATGGATTATGAAAATCTGGAATAGGAAGTTCTGTTCTAGAATGAACAGCATACGATTGATTCAAATCATCTATATACTCAAACAATTCGCACAAACTCGTATCCATTTCTTCTAAAGTTTCAAACGCTATAGGACAGGGAGTTGTTTGCATAATATCATATAAAGATACATGTTTGCCATTCACAAAAGCACCGGCTATAATGCGTGACTGTATACTATTCCACGGTTCTTCATCAATATATACGTGGAGACTGTTCGAGTAATGGCGGTACGTACCGACTTCAATCCCAAGTATGGAAGCCATAGCTTCCTGAATAGTAGAGAATTGGATGAAGTTCACGTTATACAAACCAAGCGTAAGGTCGTTACTGCGATTGATAACTGTCATATACAAACGATGTTTCCCATCCACATTTCTAATGTTGAACATCACTAAATCATTACATGGTCTATCCTTCGTCGCAGCATCGGAGTTATCTAGTTTGGGGTCCCATAACACCATAACAGCTTGACGAGTGTCGTAGTCCTTCTGTAAAGCCTTCAAACAATCCGCAAGCTGGTCAATGCCGAAGTGGTTACGAATACGCCACCCATACGGAGCATTTTCTGTTAGATTATAGGCGCGCTCGCCACCAGAACTATACATTTCAACAAGCGTAGGGATAGCGCCATCCACAACAAACTTTAGAAATTGACTATTGTAGGGCGCAAGCAGCCTCAACTCTTTTCTGCCGGCTAAAATCCAAGCAGATTCTAGAAGGTTGAACACTGCATTCACTCGACGTTTGGGATTGGTAAACAGCCGTCGAGTTGGCTCCTTAAGAACAGTCGTGACACCAAGTCGTTCTCTAGTTACCATGCCACGCGGTCTTACTACGTGGCCGCTCTTTAGAAGACCAAGCAGGGTGGGGATATATAAATCATCCGGACTCCTGCCGGTAATAACATCAGCACACACGCTATCATCATCAAAATCTACTGGCGTCACCGCTCCTTCGCACAGATGCACTTGAATATTCATATTCTCCTCGCACTATGGGCGGGCATGGCGTAAAGCAGGAACGCCATAGCTTGCAATCAAAAAGAAATGAAAGCCATAAGGTTTGGTTTCCCAATTAACCTTCAACCCATGTATTCTGTTAGTATGAGCTCTGATATGCCAACCCATACTGACAAAACGCTCGTACCACCACGCCGCAGTTCGAGGAAGAATATGGGATGTATCCCAATTCATTTCATCGATAAAGAAACCACTTTCTTCGTCGCCTACTGGAATACATATAAACATGTGAGTAGAACACACACCTAACACATGGAGAGTTTCATCTAGTGTAGATTCATCCATATGCTCCAACACATCACGAGCGATAACAAAGTCTGCCAAACTAAAATCAAACCCGGCAAGAGTTTTCCAATATGGGAAAATAATCCTAGTATCTGTTGTAATCGGTGGAACAAGTTTGACCCTATGCTTGGCACCAAACTCAACATTATCTACAGCATACTGTGAAATATCTACTCCATATATATCAAATCCTCTAGCCAACAATTCTGTAATAAGAAATCCCTTAGCACAACCAAAATCTACAATCTTATGTTTAGGTAGTAGCTCGAAACCGTTCTCACCACACCATGAAATAATAGCGTTAGCCTCTTGGTGGGTACGCTCCGGTAAGTATCTATACCGCGTATAGAGTGATTTGCCAGTCTCGCTACCCTTCTCGAAATAATCCTCATCAAACCAGTTTGCCTGCCACTGTTCTCGCTGTTTGAATTTCATTTAGCAGCCGTTTTTGGTTGATAGATCCATACGTTGTTGGCAGTTCTAGGGCTAAACTTCATTCTCTGCTTACCAACCTTGAGTTTCATTTTGTAATACTTACTGACCTCGCACAAATTAAATTCAATATCATGGAGCATAAGCCTTGGGCCGCGCCACTTGATACCATAGACTTTGCAAGCATGTTTGAAGTATTTATCCTGATTATCCCTAAGGATCTCCATGGCCTCAGTGTAGTCAATCGTACCATACGGCCATATTCCGTCAATTCCCACTCTGCAACCAGGACCAGCGTGAGCAAAAGAATCTCTCCACTCATTTGGGAAAATATCTAATACACACAGGTCTATACTCAAGTCGTAAGCGTTGAACTGCCCCAAACCATAAAACCTTTTGAGACCAGTATAGGCTTCTTTGAAAGAAGTAGCTCCGCCAATCACGGCCCACACTTCGGGCCATCTCTCGCAGATACCGCCCATCATTTCTTCAAAGTTGCCTATGCGGTCGCGCTTGTTGCTACACTGACATGTAATATACGCCGACGTAAACACCGACCTTCCACCATCGCTTTCCTTTAGTTCTCGTAAACGCTTGCAAAACTTAGTTATATCAAACTTCTTTCTAAACGGCATACCACCTAAGTCTTCAAATGTTTCTATACGATTGATAAGTCTAAAAAGAATAACACGCCATGCTATTTCTTGTTTGGATACCTTCTTGCCAGCTTCTCTATCTTCTGAAATAGATCGATATAGCCACTGGCTATTGCGGTCCAGATGACGGAATACATTGGTGAATTGATAGTTAGCTAGAATAGGGTCTTTAGTCCACGGTGGCGGCTTCTTCTTTAGAAATCTGCGACGCCAAATGTTATAACGCTCAGCCATATAGTAGTAGAAGAGGTCTCTATTTTCTACCGAAGGACCATCCGCTACTGTTGGTTGGAAAGCTACAATAGGCGACTCTCTATAGTGAGTGACCATAGTTCTACTCCTCTACTTCCTCTGCCGCTTCCTCTGCCTTCTCTTCTGGGGCTTCCACTGCTACCGGCTTTGACATGGTGGTAGTGAAAGCAAAGTGCGGCGGAGTGAACTTGAGATGGAGCCTGCCTAGGTCGTTAAAGAATTCTTCTTTTTCGATATCGTGTTTTTTAGCCAACTCCCCTGCTGCCTTAAGCAACAAATCTGTCATTTCGGAAAGCGTGGAAACATCAATCGTCACATTGATTGCCATTTTCATTCCTTTGTGGATATATAGTCCTGTCCTATCATTCTGCTCGACATTTCTTCGAGCAACAGCCTTATGGTATTGATATTAGAATCATTCAGTCTGTACCATCGAACACCGGCTTGTTCAAATAGGGGGATTATTCTATAATAGAATAATTCCTTGTTATATGAGCCAGAAAATACTACCTTCTTTACTCCTGCATTGATTAACACCCCTGCACAATTAACGCATGGACTCATCAAACAGTAGACGGTAGCACCGTCCAAACTAATCCCATGTCTGGCCGCATTAGCAACCACATTGACTTCTGAATGAACCGCATGACCACATCTCCCATCAGGCGTCATATGGTGGTTGACTTCATCACAATGTTGAACTCCAGCGGGAGCGCCATTGTAGCCGATAGCCAAGACCCTGCCACCCTTCACCGCTACTGCACCCACCTTCGCCCGGTTGCAAGTACCCATGACGCTAGCAGTGAGCGCAAAGAGCATGCCATACTCATCAAGGTGGGGGCGGTGTAGTGGTTCGTATTGCTTATATGAATCATCCACTGCATCTGGGAAAAAGATGTGTATTTCTCTGGCAGCTTCCTCTTCGCTAGAGGAACCGTGAACACAGTTGCATGTCACGCTGGAAGCGAAGTCGCCACGTATCGTTCCAACAGGAGCATCCTGCACCGGCCCCATTAGCGCCCGCCATTTGAGGACGGCTTCATCGCCTTCAAGCACTAATTGAATTGAAGGACCACCTGTGATAAAATCCAGATTAGGCTTATAATACTCCCTACCGTAATGGTAGGAATATAGCTTCTCCGCTTGTTTGGATGTAATCTGGGCAAGTCTCATCGCTACAATAGTGAAATTAACTTCACCAATCCTACGAAACACTTCACCAATAACCTTAGGATTTAGAGCTGTATCTGGTTTGATAATTGCAAGTGTTTTATTCATAGTATAGAAAGTCCTAGCTGTTTGCCATAAGCCTTCGGCCACCCTATAGCTCCATATGCGTCTTGCCCATCCGCTCTAAACACTAGATCGACGCCTTCACGCACAAAGTCTGGCGATGGAAGCTTATCAAACTCTCTCTTAGTCACCCATCTAAATTCATCGTGTTTATCGGGTTGAGCGTTATAGGTGGGGCCAGAAGGCACACCCCTAGTACAGAGCCAGAAAGTATGTACGTATTGAATGTGTTCGGAGTGATATACGTGAACGAGGGATTCAAACACCAGATTGGTACAGCCACAGACAATACCAGTTTGTTCCACCAATTTTCTAGCAGCAGCAGCCGCTATCTGTTCGTAGTTGTCTACACAACCAGATGGAACGACCCACTGCCCGCCATCTTGTGATTGCTCGTTACGCTTCAACACAAGGAATCTATTGATTGGAGTGTGTTGGTGCGGTCCGACACTATAATCAAACGGCACCATGATATTTACTGCCAATCTAGCTCTTTGGTGGTTTTCGCTAGGCATCACACCC
>Ga0180732_1002319_pt1 | contig 10266 bp, 15 predicted proteins | sample KR11_01MetaG_FD_148674 | JGI IMG/M metagenome (GOLD analysis project Ga0180732, IMG submission 148674) | Groundwater microbial communities from the Olkiluoto Island deep subsurface site, Finland - KR11_0.1 MetaG | ecosystem: Environmental > Aquatic > Deep subsurface > Groundwater | place...
GCACTGTCGATAAAAGCAGCCGTTCTGAATAAAGAATCGGCAGGCGCAGATACTGTAGTAGATGCAGTAGTTGCAAAAACTGCGGGTACTCCAGCAGGTTCAAACGCAAGTGTTGACCCAGCTCCAGTATTTGCATGGTATTCCCTGCCTGGTAGTAAGGGACAGATGTATCGGCAAGGCACTTACGGTGATGTGAAGCTCCTTGCGGGCGGTCATTGGGGTGATGGGGCGCCTTGCGGGTCTCGGTGTCGTTATGCGGATAGCTATCGCTGGAATACGTATGCGGGTTTCGGCGGTCGGTTTCTCGCGGAGCCCTTATGAACGCAGAACCGAAATCGGAATACGGAATACGGAGAACGGAAACGAGAAAAAAATATGAGGTTAAAATATGCGCCAATATCCAGAAACTATAGCAACAAATCAAGACGTGCTAAATATACTGAATGATCATCCAGAGTATCATACAAAACTCAAAAAAGACTTGCAGCAAGCTTATGATGAAACCGATGAGGCTACACAAGTTATATCATATGACATTGATCCAGCAACAGGAGAAATGATAAACATCAAGACAAAGAAGGTAAAGAAAGAAAAGATGAAACTCAAAGACATTGGCTTTAAGGATAAAACTGAACTTAAAAAAGTTATAGATCAACTAAAGCAGCAGCAGGATTTTACAATTTGAAAATAAAAGGTGATACAAAATGCAATACCTAGCAACATTAGGCAACAGGCAGTTCATAATTGAATCGAACACCCCTCTCGCACCAGAACAGGTGAGCAGTTACGTCGCTCAGAAACTTCAAGGTGGATGCCCCTCATGCTCCAGCGCAAAGACGGCAGGCGGAATGCTGAAGCTCGGCACAGCAACATGCGGCGGTCCGTATGTGAAGGACAGCACACATACCCTGACTGGGAGCGTGACAAGCGGCGGGACGGCACCGTTCACATATACATGGACGATCACACCACCAATAGGAACCCCAGTTACGTTGACAGGTGTGTCACAGACATACACGTTTGCGCAGGTAGGTGTATATACTATAGATATGGACATTTTCGACAGCTGCCTTTCAGGCGGACGGACAAACCGTACAGCATGCAGCGTCACAGTGACAGCCCCATGCGTTGACCCATTGGGCCGTATCAATATCGATTGAGGAGTAAACATGTTAATTAGTATGTATACGAGACCATCACAAAACCCGAGTGCTCCCGCTTCGGAAGGATATATTGAAGTTGTTTGTACCGGTTCTGGGGCGGGCACACTAACGTATTATCGAGATGGGAATAGGCTTGGGTCAAAACTAATCACTATATCTGGATCATGGACTGACATAGATGATTTTGGAGGCCCGGAAGTTGGATTTGGAACATGGGACTATAGTGTCAGCGATGGGATCACAACACTACATTCAACAATTACCAATCAACCAGGTATTATTGGCACTATAACATGCGGCGGTCCGTACGTCCAGAATACTTCACACATTCTGACGGGTAGTGTGATAAGTGGAGGAACCGCACCATTCACATATACATGGACGATAACCCCCCCAACAGGCAGTGCGGTAATACTGACAGGAGCATCGCAGACATACACCTTTGCGCAGGTAGGTGTATATACTATAGATATGGACATTTTCGACAGCTGCCTTTCAGGCGGACGGACAAACCGTACATCATGCAGCGTCACAGTGACAGCCCCATGCGTTGACCCATTGGGCCGTATCAATATCGATTGAGGAGTAAACATTGGTTTAAAATGAGTACAGAAAAGGGAAAAGCAGATCGGAGGAACAAAACAAACATGCAATACACAGCAACATTAGGCAACAGGCAGTTCATAATTGAATCGAACACACCACTCTCACCAGAACAGGTGAGCAGTTACGTCGCTCAGAAACTTCAAGGTGGATGCCCCTCATGCGCCAGCGCAAAGACGGCAGGAGGGATCCCTAAACTTGGCACCGCAACATGCGGCGGCCCATATATTAAAGGCTCTGAGCATACCCTGACAGGCAGCGTGACAAGCGGTGGCACGGCACCGTTCACATATACATGGACGATAACCCCACCAACAGGCAGCGCGGTAACACTGACAGGAGCATCACAGACATACGTGTTCGCGTTGGTAGGTATATATACAATAAACCTGAGCGTTTCAGACAGCTGTCTGGATGGCGCAAAAACCGACAGCGCAGCGTGTAATGTCACAGTGACCGCGATCTGTGTTGGCCCGGTGTGTACTATCAATATTGCGTGAGGATATCGAGGAACAACACAAACAAAGACCACAAGATAGTGATATATTATGGTAGCAAATCCAGAAATAACAAATGTTATAGCGACCCAGGCGGCAGGTACGGTCAGATGCTTGATAGCTATTAGAAACAATCTAGCCACCAGCGGAATGGTGAAGACTTTAATAAGTCAATATTCTGGTGGAGCATGTATTGCAAATACATACATAGAATCCTCTAATTGTATACTCCCTTCAATATCCACACACATAAGTGGGGTACAGTCAATTTTATTATTAGGAGTTTTTACCCCTACTCCCACGCCTTCCGCATTATGTGTACGAACCTATCAATGTATAAGTGGCGAAAACTGTCCCGGAGCAATCTGTTCATCTTTTAGCACATCACCATACTGGACTAAATATAATATACCAATTGAGTATGGGCTTGGTGTTACGCCTGGTGTAGTAACAAACATTTCCGTTACTCCTGGAGATGGAAATCTCATATTTAAATGGGATCCACCAACAAATGCGCCAGTAGCATATTATGCGGTTGAATTATTTCGGGGAACCACATCATTACAGGGTGGATTTATAATATACAATACTTCAGGTGGGTTGCCCGTATCGGGATTAACGAATGGAACATTATACAGATTAGAAGTGTCTGTTATAAGCGATGATGGTTATCAAGGTCCATTAGTTTCAATATCAGGTACACCAATCGCACCATGCGTTACTCCACTGTGCAATATTGATATTGCTTAACATAATGATTATAACAATAAATAGGTGATAATATATGGAAAAAAATATAATGAAAGTAACATTAAGGTTGAACGGAAAGCAATTCAGTGTACAGGCCCCACCGGGGTGGGTACTTGATCCAGCAGATATAGAACAGGCAAAACAGGATATATTGAGTGGAAAGATATTTGCAATGAACCCCGCGACCTGCCACGATGTGGTACAGGGAACGACTCAGCAAATCACCCTTACCGCAACAGGCGGGCAGGCCAATTATACATACAAACTGCTGCTTGATGGAAGTCAGATAGCCACAGCAGGTCCCATAGCAGCAACATCGTATACATTTTCTATGACATTTAGCCATGCGACCGGGCCTCATACACTCAAAGGAGATATAACAGATAGTTGCGCCACGCCGCAGACATCTTCAGACCAGTGTACGTTCAACATAACTGCTGCAACTGTAGTGGGCAGCATCTCATGTACCACATCCCCATCAGGAGCATCAGTAGCTCTTGACGGCGTCTCCCAAGGTGTAGTTACACCAGTAACACTGACAAACGTTTCAGCAGGATCCCATACCGTGACATTTACGCTTAGCGGATACAATTCATGTCCGGTAACAGTGAATGTTGTAGCAGGCTCAACAGCAACAGCATCATGCACACTGACACCGACATCCATAACGATATGTACGTGGATCACAAACAATGGTGGAGTAAGTGGCATAACTATACCTAAAATATTCAATCTGGTAGATGCGTATATAGGGGTAACCAACATTGGTTTCGTACCGACAAATCAGCAGATATTTGGGTGTGTGGACTATTACCTGGGCTTCATAACTTCCGGCAACAGTAAAACTGGATGTAGTTTTTAAAGGAGGACAAATAAAATGACACTAACAGAAAATGGAAAAAAATATATAGCAACCACTTTCGGAAACGTCAGTAAGTGTTATGTTGCATCAGGAATTAACTGGAGTTATACTGGTACGGACAGTCAAACATACAACGAATCTGGGGGCACTGCACAAATAGTTTCCAGATTAATAATGACCTCATTGGTTCAATCGGTAACATATAATGAGCATAATTATACATATGCGGCATTAAAAACCGCAAATGACAACACCGATATAGCTCTTGGAGATGTCCAGTGGATTGCACAGAACGATGGTGCCCCCACGGGAGAAGCACAATACTGTTCAACAGCATTATCGACAGGTAGCATTTCATGCACCACAACCCCATCAGGAGCATCAGTATATCTGGACGGCGTTTCTCAGGGCGTAGTTACACCGGTAACACTGACCAACGTTTCAGCAGGATCACATACCGTGACATTTGCGCTTAGCGGGTATAATGCATGTCCGGTAACAGTTACTGTGGCTGCAGGTGTAACAGCAACAGCATCATGCACATTGACATCAGCACCACCCCAGATAGTTACAGGGGATATAATGTTATTGATTAAAGTAAAAATCAATTATATTTATACTATAACAACCAGTATTATACCTGATAATGTAACCGACGTAATAACTGGTGCAACTGAAATAGTTATAGGAAATGGTGATAATAAATGACACTAACAGAAAATGGAAAAAAATATATAGCAATCACTTTCGGAAACGTCAGTAAGTGTTATGTTGCATCAGGAATTAACTGGAGTTATACTGGTACGGACAGTCAAACATACAACGAATCTGGGGGCACCGCTCAAATAGTTTCCAGATTAATAATGACATCATTGGTTCAATCGGTAACATATAATGGTCAGAATTATACATATACGGCATTAAAAACCGCAAATGATAACACCGATATGACCCTTGGCGATGTTCAGTGGATTGCACAGAACGATGGTGCCCCCGCGGGAGAAGCACAATACTGTTCAACAGTATCTACAGGCAGTATCTCATGTACCACATCCCCATCTGGAGCATCAGTAACTCTTGACGGGGTTTCTCAGGGCGTAGTTACACCGGCAACGCTGACAAACGTTTCAGTAGGATCACATACTGTGACATTTACACTTAGCGGGTATAATGCATGTCCGGTAACAGTTACTGTGGCGGCAGGTGTAACAGCAACGGCATCATGCAATTTGACTTCGGGAATAGGGGGAAGCATCTCATGCACCACAAACCCTGCAGGAGCATCGATAACACTTGATGGAGTGAGTCTGGAAATAGTAACTCCCGCGATCCTTATGAATATAACTCCTGGGCTGCACAATGTAACGTTTACGCTTAGTGGATATAACGCATGCTCAGGATCAGTAACAGTTATTGCGAGTTCTATTGTAACGGCTTCATGCACAATGACCCCCGTGGCTGCGACAGGCAGTATACGATGCACCACAACCCCATCAGGAGCACCAATCACTCTTGACGGTATGAACATAGGTATGGTTACTCCGGCAACTATACTGAATGTCTCAGCAGGATCGCATGTTGTAATGTTTACACTCGTTGGTTACAATGCGTGTCCCGTATCTGTTAACGTCGCTGCAGGTTTGATATCTACAGCTAATTGTACATTGACCCCATCTGGAACATGCAATACCCCGAGCTGTAAAGTACAAATGAATCAATGAATTAAGATATAAATATTGAGGTGAAAATATGACATGCCAACAAACAGAAACAGGATTTAAGTGCGAGAAAAGTAAAGTAGTTACAATTTCTTCACCAACCGACCCAACCAACCCATTGGTCACACATAACTGGACAGTAGATGGGAGCCAAGCATCAACGTTACCACAATTCGTACAAACGTTTCCAAATGCGGGGGCACACACAGTAGTTCATACAGGACAAAATGACTGTGGATCTTCGTGTTCTCAGGTTGCGCAGTTGGAGATTGTGGATGTTATCACACCACCAACTCCAGCAACAGCAGCCCCCAAAGGTGTCTCGCCGCTGGTCGTCGTAGCAGTGATTGCGCTGGGATTCCTGGGTATTGTGATGATGAAGAAGAAATAAATAATTAAAATCCACACACAAAGAACAAAGTAAATCATAACATCTACGGAGTATCAAAATGGCAACATCATACATAGGCGGTTCATGTACAACAACAACTGCACCTTTAAATTTTGGTGTAAATAAAACATATGTAACCCCATATCAAATCACATCTGATGGAATAATTACTTCCGTGTGTTTTCGTGTTCGTTGGACTGGTTATGTTACCGATCCAAAAGGGCACGTGTCATTGATTATACTTAGACCAAATGGTAGCAATTGGGATTATGTGGGGGAAAGTCCATCAATTGAAGTAACTAATAGCGGGGGGGAAACAGTAACAACAGATTGTAATATCAACGTCAAAAACGGTGATATAATTGGATGGTATTCAGATAATTACTGTGGTGTGGATGTTTTATCCGTAATCGGCCATTATACTTATTATGAAACTGAAGGAAAACAAACCGGAACCAACTTTAGCTTACCAAATATACATAGTGATTATGGAGATGTGGGTGTAGTTGTCACATTTAACGATGTCGTTGACTACACTCATATTATAGACTATGATTTTAGCTTTTTGCCGCAATCATTTCTTGATCTTATAGCATCAAATATAGTGGATTTAAGCAACTGGCTGGGAACTCATTTACCAATACCGAGCAATATACAGTGGAAGGGAGCTACTTACAGCGGCGGCAGGTTCAGGATATACGTCATATATACTCCACCACTTCAATCGCCTGCAGTAATGAGTTTGGAGCAATTTCCATCTTTAATATCATTACCGACAATGGCATTATCAACATTTGCTGGATTAATTGCCGGATTGGTAGTATTTGCAGTTGCGCAGAGGCTGACATCTGTTTTGGGTCCTTTATATTCAATGATTATAGGTGCTGCGCTGGGTATTGTCGGGGGGCTGACTTTAAGTTATACTATATATGAGTTTTCTTCAGGAACATCGACACCAGGAACCGCTCCGTCACAAACAAGTGTGGACAAAAGCAAAAACATCGATGAGTACATAAAAGAATATGTAAAACCCTTCTGCGACCAGCAATATCCGGGATGTGCGACGGTCCCAGCCACATGCGACGGACCGACATATAGGGTGTATGTAGCATGTGTACAGCAAGTGGCACAATGCCAGTATGATGCTGCCCTTAAAGGAGATCCAGTAACAACATGTGATCCACGAGTGCAAGAATATACCACAATAGATACCGGTCTTGCGGATGGCACAATGACAGTAGCCGAGGCACAGCAGAGAACAACAACTAATAATACCACAATAAACGAGTATCATAATGATGTTGTGAAGACAATGACCTGCCCCTCCGGACAAACCTATGATCCTACAACGCAGAAATGCGTACAGACCGCAGGCGATTGCTGGATCGCCGGTTTCACTCCAGGGAGCTGCATCCTGACCGCAAAAACAGGAAAGACAATAGCTATCATCGGCGGCATGGTTATAGGTGGATATATTATATTCAGTTTGATAAAAAAATAGTGATGATATGGTTACTCAAAGAGAAGCAGTTGATGGATTTATTAAAATGCAGGCAGATTATGAAAGTCTCAATAAATTAATTGATTTCAGGTTTGATGAAATAAAAAATGGAATCAACGACATCAACAAATCTGTTGCTGAACATCTTTTGCGATGTGAGAAGTGTAAAATCGATCATGGCGAAAGAATAAAAACGCTTGAGGATTTTAAGAACAAAGTGATTTATTTTTATACTGCCATTTCGATGATCGTAGGTATACTTGTGGGATGGAAACTTTTATGAAATTTATATTTAATTTGATTATACTCAAAACTCGGAAAATAACGGAGATAAATATGTCAATCACCCACACCTGATAGGTGTGGGCATGTCCCGCGAGGGATATGGGCAACAGGTTGACAAGGAGGAATAAAAAAAATGGTAATAGAAACAGTATTATTGGCAATAATAGCCGCGATAATGTACGCAGGAACCCAATTTATAAAAAAGAACCTTGATCCAGATAAGCCGCAGGAATTTGATGGCGGGAAGTTTGGCGCAACGATAGTGATAGGCGCTGGTGTGGGTCTGATAAGCGGATACACTGGAATAATACCATCCGAATCCATGGTGATGGTGCAGCTCGTAGCGTACTCAGGCATGACAGCTATAATAGAGAACGTATTGAAGATCGCATATAGGTGGATTAGGGGGGCGGGTACCAATGTCTGATAGTGGCAGTGATACCAAAAGCCCGTTTGTCATCAAATGCATCTCGGAGCAGTGTACTGTAGTTCATTGCGGCGCGAACCGCTACACCGCTTCGGCGCTGGATGATGAGATAGCAAAGGGCGCCAACGTACCCGGATCGTTTGGATATAAGTTGAAAAATGCCAGGGATGAGATGCTGGATGAGGTGGCATTGCTGTAATGGCCAGCATCACATTCGAAACCGTTCCCGCAGGCGCAGCGGTCTTCCTGGACAACGAAGATACGTTAATGATCACGCTTGGGATGCTTAAGAAAAAGGGTGGATAGCATGGCTTTATTCAGCATTCCGGAACTGCGGGAATATGCAAGACAGCATCCGCGCCCGACGATAGCAGTCTCGCACAGCAATCTAGGGCCGGGCGACGCGACATTTATACTAGATCAATGGGCATTGGAGCTCATTTCTTATGCAACAACGCTTGGCTATCCGGTGATCGATATAGGTGGATCTAACCTGACATACGAGCGCATGACCGAGATATTATTGCAGACCAAGCCCGCTATTCTGTTCAATTTCAGCCACGGCTGTCGCACTTATCTTATGGGAAACGACATGCGATGCACTTTAACCAGGGGACAGCAAGATCCAGAATCGTGCGGAATGTGCGGGATGCCGAGCAACCTGAAAGTGATAGAGGGGACAGCAATAGTTGCGTACAGTTGCCATTCAGGGGCGCAGCTGTCAAAATGTGCGATCCAGTACGGAAGCCCGATGTATATTGGTTTTTCTGATAGTTTGATTGTGGTCAGTGATAAATTCGGAACACAAAATATTTTTAAAGAATCATTATTACCTCTTGCGAAAAGATTATTAGAAGGATGGACTGCGGGAGATGCAATAGATGCGGCACGAAACGATTTGTTGAATAATGTTAAATTATATAAACCAGTTGAATTAATATCTGTACCATTATATTATAATAAAAAATATTTGGTTCTGGAAGGAAATCCTGGTTGGCGATTACAATATTAACAAATGAGGTATTTATATGGTAAAAGAAACATGGAAATTAACAACACAAAATGGTAATACACCTGTAATGGATAATGAGAAATACTATGATGAGCCCGTTTTTAGTTCCGCTGCATGTCCAGCATTATCTGCATCGGTATCAATAACCCCAACTACTATCGTATCCGGTGGATCAATCACTTATACTTCAACCGCAATTGGCGGTCAATACGGTACAATAGGTGACGATGCATTTGGTCATGAAATCTTGATCGATGGTGTAAGTGTCTACAATACTGGGCTTGGAAAAGCCATAGTAATGTCAGGAACCCTTCAAATAACAGGCATATCACCAGGCTCGCACTCTGTAACATCTCGAATTACTGATGGCTGTTTACCAGTTCACCAAGTTGCAACCTCTCCATCAAAAATACTTACTGTTACTGTTACTTGTCCAGCATTATCTGCATCGGTATCAATAACCCCAACTACCATCGTATCCGGTGGATCAATCACTTATACTTCAACCGCAATTGGAGGAGTACCGACCGACGACGGATTTGGCCATGAAATTCTAATTGATGGGGTACCTGTTTATAATACTGGACTTAGAAAAGCAGTGACTATGTCAGGAACTCTCAAAATAACAGGCATATCACAAGGCTCGCACTCTGTAACATCTCGAATTACAGATGGTTGTTTGCCAGCACACCAGGTTGCAACCTCGCCACCGACAACACTTACTGTGACATCACCCGTAACACAAATTTTAATTAGTATGTATACGAGACCATCACAAAATCCGAGTGCTCCCGCTTCGGAAGGCTATATTGAAACTGTTTCTACGGGATCTGGGGCTGGCACACTAACATATTATAGAGATGGAATTAGATTAGGTTCAAAATATATTAATATACCCGGAGCATGGACCGACATAGATGATTTTGGGGGCCCGGCAGTGGGATTTGGAACATGGGACTATAGTGTCAGCGATGGATTTATTACATTATATTCAACAATTACCAACCAACCCCCTTCATGCCCGGCATTATCTGCAACAGTATCAATAACCCCAACT
>Ga0180732_1002320_pt1 | contig 10266 bp, 20 predicted proteins | sample KR11_01MetaG_FD_148674 | JGI IMG/M metagenome (GOLD analysis project Ga0180732, IMG submission 148674) | Groundwater microbial communities from the Olkiluoto Island deep subsurface site, Finland - KR11_0.1 MetaG | ecosystem: Environmental > Aquatic > Deep subsurface > Groundwater | place...
TACGGAAGGCTATCGGGATGAAGGATAAATACTCTTTTTGTGAAAACGTTCATGCAGTGCCATTAAGTAGATGGCATATCAGAAAGTTAACTGATAAAGGGAGAAAACTCGGTGGTGGTGCGGATACTCTGTCTTTATGCGAGAAACAGGTTCATTGGGATTTAAGGGTTGGATTAACAGAGTATCATCTTGCCAATAATACTTGTTTGGAATGTTTAAAGAAATTTGATAGTTCTGGTATAGGAGGATAACCAATGTCACCATTTTATTTAGGATTCATTTTAGGCATCTTCATTGGGGCTAATCTGGGGTTGATTATCGTGAGCCTGTGCGTCATGGCGAAGAGGGGTGAAGGGGGAAGTTTGGGTGAGTAACCAAGATTGGATTATTATTTCACAGACAGCATTTGATTTGGCTCGCTATTTAGGGCCAGTTGTTTGGATAAATAAATGCTTGAGATGTGGCGGTGAAGAACCAACATACGAAGGGCCGATGGACGTGGCGATATATCAATCCAAGAAATTTATAAACATTCATAAGCGATGTTTGGGTGATAAACTATGAAATGTGAATGTGGTTTTAAAATTATCATTTCGACTCCAGACTATCTCAAGGATGATCCCCCATATCCAGAACGTAAAATATACTGCCTCTCCTGCCATAAGCAATACTCATGGAAGGAATACCAGGCCATGAGATGCGATAAGATGGTTGAGATGATGAGGGAGGTGGGGGGCTGATCCGCCCCTATAACGACTGAGGTCAGCGGTTGCTCTTAGCAATCCGCTGGAGTGATTTGTTATATTTCTAAGGTTACTATGTTAATAGAAACATTTTGTCCTTCATGCGGAAATTGGGAAAATAGTGAATCAATAGATATTTCTCCTGGATCTTATCAATGGGTGTGTCCTAATTGTGGAACACAATGGAGTATTGAGATTCAATTTAAAGAAATATAACGACAAGGGTGAGGCGGCGGGTACTCACCTAACCATTTCAACGGGACATTGACGCTCGCCTCTACCCGCTTGTTATCTAAAATATTTTATGTCCCATTCTGAACGTATGAAAATTCGTAAGATTCTGTTGGCCTTGCAACCAGTTTGTATTTGGTGTGGCAGAGAACTGAGTATCACTTGGTCTGATAATTTTGCTACAATTGAACATCTTGTTCCATTAAGTCAAAATGGTGATGATGAAATGACAAATTTGGCTTTAGCATGTAAGCCATGCAATAACAGTCGGCATCATTAGTTTAGATAACGTAGAATTGAGCGGCGGGAGGCATAAAATGGATGATCCTTACAAAAGAATATTCAATATCCAAGTTGATAAGGACGCCGATTTATCAGACGTCCGCTCCAATGAATTGTTAGGTTGCCCATTTTGCGGTGCAGAGGTTGGGGCAATTGGACAATTTGGAGATGGTCAATGGGGAAGACGATGTTCAAGATGTCCAGCCCAAATTAGATGTCGAACATTTGAAGAAGTCGATGTTGCTTGGAACAGAAGGGCAACCTAACCATTGATTAACAAGCCATTTTGCCTTGATAATGGATATTTAGGGGAGATACATCGAGGGCATCTACTTTTAATGGGCCGTGAAAGTCAATCGGATGGATGAGCGACCTGGGATCTTCCCTAAAATAATTTTCTCTTGACTTTTGGGTTGGGATAGTTTAGGATGGATATATCTGGGATACAGGATCAACCTGTAAGGGACGCTGGCAATGACAACTAAAATAATTCGCAAGCATCAAGGCTCAAGGGGTTCCCAGAGGTTTGCCAGACCTTCCCTGCGAGCCTTTTTGTTTGCGATTTTTAATTTAAAGGGGAAATAGCCATCGGAAAAAACCCTGCCTTCCAATTTTATCCTGGGGATTGGAGAAGAGATTTAGATGATTCTCCTTTAGAAATAGAGGGGTCATGGATTAGAATAGTTTGTAGGTTATGGGATCAACCTGAGAAGGGAAAAGCCATAAAAACCTTAAAGGAATGGTCAAGAATTTTAAGAAAAACTGAACGAAAAACGTTAAAAATTTTACAAATTTTGATCGAAAATGATGTTGCATCAGGAAGTATTTTGGATAACCAAAATATAACCATAATATCAAGGCGTATGGTTAAGGATGAAAGAATTCGTAAAATAAGACAAGAAGTTGGAAAATTAGGTGGTAATCCAGGTTTGATTAAAATCCGAGAAAATTTGGTTAACCAAACCTCCAACCAAAAAGACCAGTCTTCTTCTTTATCTTCTTCTTCATCTTCAAAGAATAAAGAATCTATATCTCATAGTGAGGTTAAAAAATTCCTCACTCATTATAGAGAAAGATTCCAATTCCATTTTGAGACAAAACCGATTATTGAATGGGGGAAAGATGGATCACTTATAAAGAATCTTTTAAAGATTATTCCATTTGAGGAATTAAAGAAATTGCTCGAAACATTTTTTTGCAGCGAAGATAAGTTTATTCAAAAGTCTGGCTATACAATAGGAGTCTTTAAGTCCCAGATTAATAAACTTAAAATTGGAAATAGTCATAAAGACGGGATGGATTTATGGTTAAAGGTAAAGGAGGAACAAGATGAAAGAAGAGGACAGAAAAAAATTCAGCTTATTAATGAGAAGGTTGAGGGTGACATTTCCAATAAACCTGAACGATAAAGACGAAGCATTGAGGGGAGAGGTTTATTGGGAGGAATTTAGAAATGTGGATATTGATAAATTTGAGTTTGCTGTGAGTCAATGTATTAAGGAAATTCTATTCTTCCCGAAACCATTTGAATTACATGAATTTATTGACCAACGGAATAGAGAAGAATATTTGGAACATCATGCAACAAGAGATGAAATCTCTAAAATTGAATGGATTGAACCCACGGAAGAGGGGAAGAGGATTGCAAGAGATTTTTTACAGGGACTTGTTAATAAATGGGAATATGATAAAAAATTAAGCCCATCCCTTGAGGGAATAGAAGCAAAGGAATTTGAGGAAAAAAGGAAAAAGGCAAAAGAAAAAGTTAAATTATTAAAAACCTGAAACTAAATCATGGCACGAAAAGGAGGAATGAGAGTGAAGAGACGCAAGTGGATATACCTTCAAAAGCCCGTAAGTTATGATATCTCTTGCGATAAATGTGGTGGTAAAAATATTGAATGGAGTGAATGGGAGAGTCATATTTGGTGCTATGACTGTAAGATTGACACTCCAGGGAACGGCGGCATATTCGATGGGCCGATACCACTGGAAATATCAAAGATGTTTGGCATTTCGTTTGATAGGTTTTATTTCAAAGACAAAACAATAAGAAAAATGGAGGTCAAAGGCGATAAGCTGGTCTGGAGAAGGGAGAGAAAAAAAGATGCAATACCCCATCGTGCCAGTAGCAAAACCCCGTATGACAAGGTCAGACAAGTGGCGTAAGCGTCCCGCTACCGCTAAATATTGGCATTTTGTAGACCTCTGCCAGTTAAACCGGGTTATCCTTCCCTGTTTTGGTGCCCATGTGACATTTATTCTGCCTATGCCGAAGTCCTGGTCTAAAAAGAAAAAGGCCATCCAGAATGGTAAGCCTCACATGACCAGGCCGGACGTTTCAAATATGCTAAAAGCAATCGAAGACGCAATATATCAAGAAGATAGCGTGATATACGACATCCATATTACAAAACGATGGGGATACGAGGGAGCAATAATAATTCAGGAGGGAGTGAAATGACATATGGCAAAAAGTCTTAAAATAATAAGAGATAGATTGTGGAAGGTAGACCCACATTGCCGACAATGTGGAGTGCTAACGATTCTTCCACAAGACATTGTAAAGGGCCGTGATAGGTTTGGAAAATTGAGACATTACCCTGATAATATGGCTACGATTGACCACTTGAGATCAAGATATGACCTTAAGAGACGAATACATGACAGAAATGAAAGACGATATATTTTGTTATGTATTAAATGTAATAATAAAAGAGAAAAAGAAGAAACATCCAAACTTAAAATTGAAAAGTTATGGGAATTATCTAAAAGATACCCAAGAAATAGAGGTAATGAAATGATAACTTTTTTAGATGAAAGGTATTCGATTTTAGGAAGGAGGGGGTGAAATGAATAACCAATTTAAGCAGGATGGATGTAATCTGGTGCTGGCTGTCATTAAAAGTGCCATTGAAGATTTGGAGGTTAAAGAACATAAAGAGAGGGCGAAAAGGTGGTTGGAATCGGAGTCAACGGGCCCCCGGACATTTCGATGGTATTGCGATTTGGTCAATATTTCCCCAGATTGGGCATTAAGGAAGATAGGAATGGCCCCCAGAAGAGTCCAGGATGCCCCAGGTTAAGAGATAATAGGTTATTAAGAGTGTTTTGCACGAGGTTTCCCTTTAAAGTGTTTTCCTAAATTGGAAGTACTCATTTTTTTACGTGTTTCTTTAGAACAAGGATGTCCTTTATGTGGATGTTTTTTTCCCCATGTTGCATTACTTATTTTTCTTTTAGTTTCATCAGAAGGAGGTCCTATTATCATACCTTTACGGGTTTTACTCATTTTCTTTTTAGTTTCTTCGCTTACTCTAAATTTAGAGGAACCTCCATCCGTTAAGTTATATCCTTCAGGAGCCTTGCAACGATAGAATTTAATCCAATATTTCTCCTTTTCATCTGCAATTTCTCTCAATAAGGTTGAATCAATAATTGAAAATTCAAAGGACTGGATTCCATATTTTTTTAAGGCGTTTGAGAAAGAATGATTACGTTTTCCTCTTAAATGTTGTGCAATTCTAATATTTAAATTATAGATGGTTTGTCCAATATAAATCTTTCCAGTGATCTTATTTTGAGCCTTATATATAATCATTCTTCTATTAAATCACAATTATAGAAGAATGTCAATGGTTTTATATTTTTTAAGGCTACAAGGTATCCCAGACCATTGGTTTACATTTTCATCAGCAAAATCACGATTTCTCTAATTAGCCAGCCCCAGAACAAGCCAAATCCGAAGTAGAAAAGATTTGTCATCATTTGCCTGTTTCCTCCTCGAAGCAGGTATCACAAATATCATAATCCTCCCCATCTATCCGACGACAGATCAGACTATAAACCTCTTCCTCGCAGTGGTCACAGAAATATACCTTTTTATTGAGTTCATACGTTATCATATTCCCTCCTGTTATTTTACTAAACATTTCCAACTCTTCTTGCCAGTTTTCCATTTTAGTTTTCCTCCTTTTTCTTTGATTTTTATCAAGGGTGGATCAGTTTTAAATCTTCCACTTTTAAAATGTTCTTCACACATAAATGGCCCCCTTAAATCTTCAGGCAACACTCCAGGCCAACCGTAAATGGCTTCATTTTCACAAGGTGGGCCAACCGAAAAACTACCACTACCAACTTTACATTTCATCTCTTCTCCTCCTTTATTAGTTTGGATTAATATCCCCATTCTTATCTGCTATTTGAAGTAGTACCAGATTGATCAAATCATAATCTGTAATGACTAAACCATTCCCATCTAAATAGTCCAGTAATTCAATGACGGTTACTCGTTTCATCGTTCTCCTTCCTTTCTACCCTCCATAGAGGGTGGTTATAGGGTTAGTCTTCATTCGGAAGCATTATTGTTATAATTGGTTCTGCATCATCCCCAGGGCCACAAATAGCCTTTAACCATTCAAGGCGAGGCCCCCTGTTATTATTGCGGACATAAACTTGATAGTTGAGGATATCGCCTCCCTTGCTTCGATGGATTGCCTGTTTAAACATCCAGAGAATATCCCAGAGCCTACCGTTTACATCTTGAGCCAATACACCTTCAGGCACTTCGACATATTTATCCCAGACCGCACGAGTCAAGGCTACGGGAAATTTGATCCCTGCTTCCAGGGCTACGGTTGAAACGTCAACCAGCACCCCATCTTCTAAAGCATTTTCTCTTGAATACGATGATATTACCTCTCCAAATACTTCATGGGCTACATTTTTCATCTTACACCCCTTTCCGGCATTAGTCGGTCCTGTCGCTTACCCTCTTTTTGGATTTCATACCATTCGTTAAGGAGTTGGCGATCAAGTTCCAAATCTCCCTGGCCATATCCATACTTAGCAAGCCAAGCATCCCTTTTTCTTATCCTATCTGTGATGGTTTCCATTTTCCTTCTCCTTTCTATTTTTATTATGGTTAAATATATCCTAACGCTAATAACCAGGATGGTTTACCATGTTCACAAGTTCCATCGGGCTCTACCCAACATCCATCGATTGCTTTGCAGCCACAATTATTAGACCATTTTTCCAAAGTTTTGACACAAGGTGGTTTGGATACCGTGATCGCATCCGGATACTTCTCTTGATACTGAGCAAGCGTAATACCTTCTTTTAGTACCCTGACTCCCCTTTCTTTAGTGTAAACTCTAATTTTTTCCATTTTCTTTTCCTCCTTATTTTATTTTGTGTTATTTAATTTTTCTTGTAGCTATCCAAGCAGCCCTTAAAACTTTTCCCTCTTCAAGTGCTCCAACATACTCCCAACATCTTAACGCTGGTAATAATGGGTTGGTATATTGTCTGATCAAAAGATACATTTTCTTTTTTAGTACCATTTCTTTTCCTCCCTTTTATTTTATTTTGTGTTCACCCTCTATTACTGCTTAAATCGTGCCAAATCTTAAATATTTTATTCCTTAACAATTTCAATACTTTGCCATTTTGTCAATAATCAATTTCGGATAATAATTAGCCATTGACAATCTGTAAAATGGATTAAAGCAATAATATCAACAACTTGTCAATTCCCGCCATGTTCAAGAATGAACATAGCGTTGACATTATGCCAAGACAGGACATTTTATACAAACAATAGCTGTTTAAAACTGAATCTGGCGTTATGCTTTGTGAAACATACCGAACATTGTAACTACCCAATATTATAAGCACTTAAAAAAAACACTTGACACCTTACCCCATCTTACCCCTTAATAATCCCCAATACCATTCCATCCTAAATCACTCTTCAACCTTGTTTACCTACATAATAACCCCTGTGAATACCCAGAATACTCTACAATCAATCTTAAACGATGAAGGTAGGTAATAAAAGGTAGCTAAAAAATATTGAGAAATACATCACTTCCATCAATAAACCTGTCTACCTGTCTATACAGGTCAAATACGCTTGTTACCATGTGAAATGTCGATAAACATCTGTAAGTATGGGATACTATAGGGGATATGGCATATAGTACGATAGTTTACATAATAGATATTATCAGACACTGGCAGAACTAGAGGTAGGCTTAGGGGGCCACCCCTATAGAAGATGGTGACATATCCCGTCTCGGAACTCTCCCTTTAAATACTTTTCCTCTTCTAACATCTTGATATTGTTAGATATTAAATTTATGTAAAAAATGTCTTGACAAATGGTATATTTTTGGTATATAAGTAAAATTAAATATCCATAAAAATCCTTAAAAGGAGGATAATTTTATGTTTAAGGTAAGAATTATTGAGATTTTGGAGAAAGAGGTGGAAAATGCTGTGTACGAAAAGGTGGCGGATAGTGGGAATAAGTATGACGGGAAGGCACAATATGGGTATATTATGAATCCTATTCCTAAAGTGGTTAAAGAGGAAAGGGATATTTTTGAACAGGTTTGTGGGGATTTGGATATTGTGGCGGTGATAAAGGCTGTGAATAGATTGTAAGTTGGGAGTTTAATGGCTAAGAGTTATACGCAGGAGTCAATGGCAGTAGATGGGAATATGGCAGATACGCCGTTAAAGTTGGCGTATAGGCTGTCATTGCCTGTGAAGATAGTGCAGAAGATGGTGGAGAATGGGCTTCCTGTGCGGGAGGACGGGGCTTTTGATGTGGAGGCATGCAAAGAATGGAGGGATGCGAGACTTACTAATTTGGAAATTAAGGGTGAAAGGTTTAAGGTTCCTTCTACGGTAGAGCGATTTAAGGCACATAGGGGGGATATTTATGCGATAGAGCAGGCTGAGAGTTTAAGGCTTCAGGGTATAATTCGTAGAGAAAAGTTCACTTTGGATGAGATTCGGAAGATAAATACGAAGGCAGCGATGGATTTGTATGATACGTTGCGGAAAGATCAGAAGGATAAGTTTGAGCAGGAGAGGTTGGAGAGGGGTCAGAGTACGGAGAATGTAGCGGTTATAGTGCAGGCCATTCGAGAAGCCAAGAAGAAGAGGAAAGAAACTAAATTGATAAGTAGAGGGCAGGTTGAGGTTATAAAGGAGGAAGTTGTCCAAGCAGAAGCAAGTTAAAGCACCAGAAATAGACATAAATGAGAAGTTGAACGAGGATTATCCTCTGTTCTTTATGGAGATGAATGAGATGCAGAAAAAGTTCATCCAAGTAAAGAATAAATATGGGAATACTCCTCGGCGTAGACTGGCAGAAGCTGGGAACAAATCAGGAAAAACAGAAATAGGTATTGCAGAGGATTTAGCTCATGCTTGGGGTTTTCGTCCCTGGTTGGATGAGGATGATCCGAATTATAAGATAGACGTAAGAATTCCTAACCGTGGCTTGATTGGGTGCGAGACTTTGGCCCAATCAGTCATGCAGAAAATTTGGCCTACCCTTAAAAAATTAATTCCTTCTACGGCAGTTTTCACTCCCAAGAAAAATCCGATGGGGCAGTACACACAATTAAATTTTGTCACAGATCCATTAGGAAATAAGTGTGAATCACAGATATTCGTTAGGTCTTATGATCAAGAAGCAGAGAGTTTTGAAGGGATAGACTATGATTGGATACATTGGGATGAACCACCTGCCCAGGATATTTTACAAGCGGCAGAACGTGGCAAGGTAGTTACCAACGCTCCCTCCTGGTTTACGATGACCCCGCTTAAAGAACCCTATATCTACGATGATTATTCCCTGAAAGCCTACAATAATGGGGGAGAAGATGATGAGATTGCAGTTGTCAGAGGAGAGATTTGGGATAACTGTCAGGATTGGTGCTACAAATGCAAGATTGACATAATTGAAAACAGAAAGACAAGACAAATTTCTGAATGTCCCCATTGTGAGAGAACTCTTGGATTTATCCCAAAAGTCGGGATTGAAGAATATCTCAAGACCCTTGACCCCGAAGAAAGAGAAGCAAGAGAAAAGGGACTTTGGAAACATCTCTCAGGTTTAGTTTACAAGGAATTGGATAGGGATTTGCATCTCTACACAGACTTTCCTATTCCTAAGAAGTGGATGAAAATAGAAGGAATAGACCCGCACGATGCAAGACCGTCAAGATATTTATTTGGTGCTGTATCACCGGAGGAGATAGACGTATTCGGCAAAACCAAGCACCGTATATATTTTTACGACTATCTTCTTTCTAAAGGAGAGGATATTGATTCCTTTGTTCGCAGAATTAAGGCTAAACGTGAGACCCACGGCTATTCAAAGCCAAAATGGGTGGTCTTGGATGCGAAATATGGAGTGCGGGAAGAAATAGAAGGGAGAACCTGGGAAAGAGAATTGATGGCAAGAGGTCTTGGATATATAAAACTTTCTCAATCTCTGCCAGGGGATGTTGAATTGGGGCATAAAATTGTCCGTGAGTATTTAAAGAACCACCATTCCACGTTGGAGAATAAGACAAAACCTGGTATTCTCTTTGCAAAGGAAGGGTGTAGGGGAACAGATGGCCCGATCCACATGATGTTTAATTATCAGTACAAGGAAGATAAGGATAAACCCGAAGAGAAATACAAGGATTTCCCCGATGTGGTGCGTTATATCTGCATGGAGCAACCCACATATCATGCACCAGAAGCAGAAGTGGAGATGTTTAAGATTCTGGATGAACGCAGACAGCAGGCTATTAACGTGAGAAGAAGGGCAAGCGTTTAACTTTAAACCATTCCGAAAGGAACAAGGAGGAGAAACTATGAGAAGAATATGCCAAGACCAACAGACCGTGATTTAGAAACTCTTAAATGGTTGCTGAAAAGATTACGGAATGCCGAAGATTACTGCGAACCCTATTTTGAAAGGGCTAAAAGGCATTATAAACTCTACCGCTTTGGCTCTGCTGTTGGGGAAGATGACTGGCCCTATGTGAACCGTGTTCGTTCCCGTGATATTCTCGCCTTCGTAGAAGATTCTACCGCCATAATGATTCAAACCTTATTTGCCACAATGCCTTTTTTCTCTGTCATGCCACGGGAAACAAGACTTATGTATATGAATTATGAAGGCATTGACCCGATGGCAATAGGGGATCAGATTGCG
>Ga0180732_1002321_pt1 | contig 10262 bp, 9 predicted proteins | sample KR11_01MetaG_FD_148674 | JGI IMG/M metagenome (GOLD analysis project Ga0180732, IMG submission 148674) | Groundwater microbial communities from the Olkiluoto Island deep subsurface site, Finland - KR11_0.1 MetaG | ecosystem: Environmental > Aquatic > Deep subsurface > Groundwater | place...
ATGAAGTGAAAAAAGCTCAGCATCTTCTAAATGGACGTCCCAGAAAAGTCCTCGGCTTCCAAAAACCTTATGAAGTTTTTAACCAACTAATTAATCAACGCTGTTGCGTTAGAAGTTAGAATCCAAGATTGTATAATAATTGACTAACTAGGCGATAAATTATAGAATTAAAGATGTAATTAAAATAATTTTATGTCAAATAAAAAAATAAACAACAAACAAATTACAATTTTTGAAGGCAAAAAGATACGCCGGCTTTGGGATGGCAAGAAAGAAAAATGGTATTTTTCAATAATTGATATTATTTCTGTTCTTACCGAACAGGTTGATTTTAAAAAAGCAAAAAGTTATTGGACTACTCTTAAAAACCGCTTAAAAAATGAAGGAAGTCAGTTGGTCACAAAATGTGACCAACTGAAAATGCAATCTGCTGACGGAAAATTTTATAAAACCGATGTAGCAGATGTAGAAACATTATTGCGTCTTGTTCAATCTGTTCCAAGTCCGAAAGCTGAACCGGTTAAACTTTGGCTTGCCAGAGTTGGTTATGAAAGAATAGAGGAAATAAACGATCCTGGCAAAGCGCTTAATCGCGGCCGTGATTATTGGCAAAGAATGGGCCGAAGCCAAAAATGGATTCAGCAAAGAATGATGGGGCAGGAGATTAGAAATAAATTGACGGATTATTGGAAAGACAATGAAGTTAAAGAAAAAGATGAGTACGCTATTTTGACAAATATTATCCATCGGGAATGGAGCGATTTGTCGGTCAGGGAACATAAAAATTTAAAAAAATTAAAAACACAAAATTTGCGCGATCATATGTCTGACGCGGAATTGGTCTTTACGGCGCTTGCGGAGCTTTCCACTCGGCAGATTGCGGAAACTATGGAATCTAAAGGTTTGGAAAAAAATAAAATTCCGGCTAAAAAAGGCGGTCGTATTGCGAAGAACGCGAGGAAAGAATTAGAAAGCAAAACAGGGAAAAAGGTTGTGAGCGGTGGGAATTTTTTAGCGCCGAAAAGAGTTAAGGGGTTAAGATAAAAATAGAATTAAAGATATAATTATTAAATTTTGCAGTAAATACGATATTATGAAAAAACTTAACAAATACGATATTGAATTTTTGATTGACGCGCTGAAAAACGGAAAAGAAATTCCGCTTGAATATAAATATGCTTTATTTCCAACAAAGCAAAAGGAATATGAGCTTGTTTATGCCGGCAAAATGCGCAAAGAGGATATTTTGGCGGATAATGAAGAGGCAAAGGCGGTGCCGCTGCAGATTGAAAAAATATTTAATGGCAAGAAGTATCCGCTTTATTCTAAGGCCTGCCCCGCGCATAAATGCGGGGATTGGCATAATCTTTTAGTTTTCGGCGACAACCTGCAAATTTTAAAAACATTTTATAAAAATGAAGATCCTTTGATTAAGAATAAAATTAAAGGGAAAGTAAAATTGATTTACATTGATCCGCCGTTTGCGACAAAAGATGAATTTCAAAATAAAGAAGGAGCGAAGGCGTATAATGACAAAAAGAAAGGGGCTGAATTTGTAGAATTTTTACGAAGAAGATTAATTTTAGCAAGAGAAATTTTAGCAGATGATGGAAGTATATATGTTCATCTTGATCAAAAAATGAGTCACTATGTAAAAGTTTTGATGGATGAATTGTTTGTTAAAAACTACTTTAAAAATGAAATTATATGGAGATATAGAAGGTGGCCAGCACCACAAAAAAACTTTCAAAAAATGCATGATACTATATTTAGGTATACAAAAACTAATCAAGTATTATGGAATCAGTTATATGAAGAAAAGTCAGCATCTACATTAAAGGCATTTGGTGATATAAAATTAACTACTGAAATAACTGAAAGAGGAACAATAAAAAAAATAAAAACTGATGAAGTGTCAAAAGGAACATATATGTCTGATGTTTGGGAAATACCCATGATACAAGGATCTGCTTCAAGAGAAAGAGATGAGTCGGGGAATTATCCAACGCAAAAACCAGAAGCATTGCTTGAAAGGATTATCAAGGCAAGCACAAATGAAGGAGATTTAGTAATGGATTTTTTTTGCGGTAGCGGGACAACGCTTGCGGTTGCGGAAAAATTAAATCGTCGCTGGATCGGTTGTGATATTGGCAAATTGGCAATTTATACAACGCAAAAACGATTGTTGGAAATTGATAAAAGTAAAGACTTGGAAGATTTAAAAAAGAAATACGGCAAGCCGGCAAAATCTTTTGGTGTTGTTGCTTCCGGGCTTTATGATCTTGGAAAAATTTTTGCTCTTAAAAAAGATGAATATATTGATTTTGTAAAACGATTATTTGAAATTGAAGAAATAAGCAAAAAGCAAATTAGCGGAGTGGAAATTGACGGAAAAAAACGGGAATTTTATGTAAAAATTTTTCCGTATTGGGATTTTAAAAATACAAGCGTTGATGAAAAATATCTGCGGGAATTGCATAAAAATATCGGCAAGAAAATTGACGGGCGGTTTTATGTTATTGCTCCGGCAAATAATGTTGATTTCATCAGCGACTATTACCAAATAGATAATGTCCGTTATTACTTTTTGAAAGTGCCGTATCAGGTTATCAAAGAATTGCACAAAGTGCAGTTTAAGAAACTTCGCCAACCGCAAAGCAAAAGAAATATTAATGATCTTGACGAGGCGATCGGCTTTCATTTTATCCGCCAGCCGGAAGTAAACTCAGAAATAAAAAAACTGAAAGATAAAATTGTTTTGCGAATTAAAAAGTTTGAGTCCGCTTACGCCCAAGATGAAACTGGCGAGAAATTAGAAAACTTTGAAAGTTTGGCAATGGTTTTAGCGGATAAAAATTATAAAGGAGATGAGTTTATGATGGATGATTATTATTTTGCGGAAGATATTGCGAACGATAAATACAAAATAGAATTTCCTAAAAAATCTTGCGGTAAAAATATAATGGCGATTTATGTTGATATTTATGGGAATGAATTTAGGGAGGTTTTTAAGATAAAAATATGACAACCCAAATAGCTATTTTTAAAGGCAAGGAAATCAGAAAAACTATTTATAAAAATGAATGGTGGTTTTCGGTTGCTGATGTGGTAGAAGCGCTGACTGACAGCGCAGATGTAAGACAATATATAAAAAGAATAAGACAACGAGATTCAGAGCTAAATTCCTACTGGGGTACAATTTGTACCCCACTTGAAATGACGGCTAAAGATGGCAAAAAAAGAAAAATAACCAGCGCGAACACAGAGGGAATTTTCCGCATTATTCAATCAATCCCTTCGCCAAAAGCAGAGCCATTTAAGCGATGGCTGGCGAAAGTCGGATATGAGAGGATAAAAGAAATAGAAGATCCTGAATTGGCTACTAAGCGAACAAGAGTATTGTATAAGCTCAAAGGATATTCTGAAGATTGGATTGAAAAACGAATGCGCGGCATTGCTATTCGCGAGGAGTTAACTGACGAGTGGCATAAACGGGGAGCTAAAGAGCAAAGAGATTATGAAATTTTGACCGCGGAAATTTCCAAAGCTACTTTTGGCATGACGCCGAGCCAATATAAAAAGCATAAAAATTTACATAGGGAAAATTTACGGGATCATATGAATGATCTGGAATTGATTTTTACCATGCTTGGCGAGCGAGCGACAACAGAAATCCACAAAACAGAAGATTCAAAAGGACTTCCGAAATTAAAAGCTGACGCTGAAACCGGCGGAGATATTGCGGGCGGCGCCAGAAAAAAATTAGAAAAGCGGCTCGGCAAGCCAATTTCAAGCAAAGAAAATTATCTTAAAAAACCAGAGGATAAAAAATTTTTAAAATAACTATGCCGGATATAAAAATTTACAAAACGCAAGATTTGATATTGGAGGTTAAGAAAACCTTTGATCCCAAAAAACTCAATTTGAAACAATGGGTTGATTTTGTTGATGTGCTTTGCGGCGATAGGGAATATCAAAAAGAAGCAATCACTAATGCGATTATTTATCTTGCTTCCGGCGAGTATAAATCTATTGAAGATTTAGCGGAAGAAAATTTTAGAAAAAATTCTGAATTGCAAAAGAGATATAAAAATGTTCGGGATTATCAAAAAAATTTGCCATTGCCGCATAAGTTATCAGCGGTTATTGATTTAGCGACAGGAACAGGAAAAAGTTATGTGATTTACGGCATCGCGCAAATCGCTTTAGGACTTGGATTGGTTGATAAAGTTTTAGTGCTTTGTCCGTCTTTAACAATTGAATCAGGGCTAAAAGAAAAATTTGAAAATTTATCAGGCGATGACAGAATAAAAGCAACCTTGCCAAATACAGCGGTTTTTAAAAATCCGAGAATAATTGACGCGAATAAAACAATAAAAAATAACGATATTTGCGTTGAAAATATCCACGCTGTTTATGAAAAAACAGGATCATCCATTGATGACAGTTTGAAAGGAAATGGCGGAAAAGTTTTAGCGCTTAATGACGAAATTCATCATGCCTATAATTCTGCCGGCGACAAAGACATTAGAAAATGGAGAGGATTTTTATTAAGTCCTGATTTTAACTTTAAATATATTTTAGGATTTACCGGCACGGCTTACACAAATGACGAATATTTTAATGATGTTATTTACCGCTATTCAATCCGCCAAGCGGTTGATGACAAAGTAGTAAAATCCGTTGATTATGTGGCGAAAGATGAAAGCATAGGCAATACAGAGAAATTCCAAAAAATTTATGATAACCATGACGAATTTGTAAAAAAATACCGCTTGATAAAACCGCTCACAATTTTAATAACTGGTAATATCGCAAAAGCAAAAATACTTAAAGAGGACCTGATGGATTTTTTGGAAAAGAAAGAAAAAATATCCCGCAAAGCGGTAGAGAAAAAAGTTTTAATTGTTACCTCGCACAAAGATCATAAAAAGAATGTCATTGAATTGAAAAATGTTGACGACAAAGAAAATTCGGTTGAATGGATTGTCTCTGTTTCCATGCTTACGGAAGGATGGGATGTAAAAAATGTTTTCCAAATTGTTCCTTGGGAAGACCGAGCTTTTAATTCAAAACTTTTAATCGCTCAAGTTCTGGGGCGCGGCTTGCGCATTCCTGAAGAATATAAATCACCACAGCCGAAAGTGCGCGTTTTTAATCATGACGCTTGGAGCCGCAATATTCGCGGGCTTGTTGATGAGATTTTGGAAATTGAAATGCGCTTAACAAGCGAGGTTTTGAAAACCGGAGAACATGCTAAATATCATTTTGATCTGCATACCATAAATTATGATAAGCGAGAAAAAACAGTTGAAGCGAAAAAGAATACAAAAGTTTTTGATTATTCCAAAGGATATATAGATTTAGTTTCCCAGATTGAACAAAAGCAGAAAGCGACAGAATATGAAAATTTATCAGGAGCAGGGTTTGTCAAAGATACAGTGATTGAATATAACACTTATTCCATTGACGAAGTTGCTGATAAAATAATGAATGAATTTTCAATACGCGACTGGGAAGCGAAAATTTTAAAATTGCCTGGCGGTGATTACAAAAATCAAATTCCGCCAAGAGAAGAGATTAGAAATATTATAGAAAATTCACTAAAAAGAAGAGGCATAAAAAGCGGGAGAGTAAGAGAAGATAATAAACAAAGAATTTTACAGGCATTCGGCACTTTATTAAGGAAGAAAGGCAAGTCAGCTATATTTGAAAGAAAGATTAGCAAGCCCGTAAAAATAAATACAAAATCTCTTGAGAAAGAAAGCATAGCTGTTGGAAATGTTAAGCGCGGCGCGACTGTATTTTATTTTGATAATTTTGAACAAGAATGTAGTCCGAAACAAGCAGAGATATTGAAAGATCTTATTCAAGAGAATCAAAAACTTTCTCGCGGCGAACAGTATTCTTTAGTTGAAGTAAATCATCATATTTTTAAGACTCCAGTTGATAAAGTGCTAACAAACAAAATGCCAGAAGAAAAATTTGTTGATCTGCTTATTAGCGATAAAATTTACCAAAAAATTGACGCATGGATAAAATCAAGAGATGTTGGATTTTATAGCATTGAATATTCATGGAGAAAAGGCGAACACCCGACACAAGGTAATTTTAATCCTGATTTTTTCTTGAAAATTGGAAATAATATTGTTGTTGTGGAAATAAAGTCAGATGGGGATGATTCGGACGAGAATAAAGCAAAATATAAATGGGCGAAAAAACATTTTGCGGATTTAAACAGAGAATTAAAAAATGAAGGGATTAAACAAAAATACTTTTTTCATTTTCTCAGTCCTGAAAGTTACGCGGAGTTTGCAGAATATTTAATAGATGGCAGATTGTTCAAAGGAGAGTTTGAGAGTGCGATTGAAGAATTGTTGGAAAAATAATTTTAATATGATTATAAAAACTAAAAACATGCAGAAACAAGCAATAAATAAACTAATCGCAAAATCAAAACAAATTTTGGATGAAAAAAAAAGGTAAAAAAGTAATTGATTTTGAGATTTTGAAATCAGGCAAATACGGCGGAAAGAAGAAGCAAGACGGGTGGAGATATGTAGATTTTTAAAATAAAAATTATTTCAATAATAAATAAACCAATCTTATGAATAAAAAAGTTTTAAAAATCGCGGCTGTAATTTTTGCGGTTTTAATCGCGCTCCTGATTGCCTTTATCAGATTTGTGCCTGCCGGCGGGATTCCGGATGTTTTAAAAAACAATAAAACAGCCGGCAAGGTATTATGCGTTTATCCGGTGCAAGTCGTCGGAAGCTCAATGGAACCGCTGCTTAAGGAAGGCAGAAGAGCTATTTTTAATAAATGCTTTAATCAAAATGAGCTTAAAGTTAATGATGTTGTTTTGTTTAACGACAGAGGTTCAAAGAGAATATCAACTATTAGAGAAGTTACGCAAGCGCGGGATGAGATAATCTATAAAGTGTCGCAGGAAGCAAGAATTAATGATATAATGGAAGTTAATCCGGAACAAGTATTGGCGGTTTATAAAGATTAACAGTTATAAATGCGTTAAAAAATAAATTATGGCAAAGAAAGAGCGTAAAAATAAAATAAAAAACAAAGAAGAATTTCAAATGCCTGAATGGATGGAATGCGCTTGGCGGCGCGTGCCGTGCGATCGCGATGATTGCAAAATTTGCGGCAAGATCAAGCGCGAGAGAGCGCGCCATATCGCGGCAGGGGAAAATCCTGACGACATGTCGGTTGCGCTGGAAGATGTGGGCAATGATTTCAAAGAAATGCTGTCCATGATTAAGGCCGATGCCGCGGCGCATGGGTTTGACATAGAAAATATAGATGATATTCAAGAGCCGCCCGAGCCGAATGATTTTCCATTTTACAATCAAGCCGCGGAGTGGAGCGCTGATATTCACAAAATGGCTGAACAGGCATACGACAATCTTGACGCATGGCCGGAGCTTGAGCCGGGTTTGGATTTGCTGTGGTATTCCAATACGATTTTGGCCAAAATTTACCGCCAGCTGTGCAATCGCTGGCATATTGAGCAGGGCGATGAATACGGCGAGGAAGATTACAAGTATACCAAATATGTTTTAGGCGAATGCCTGGCGATTTTGAAAAAGTCGCTTGGCGAATTAATCACCATGTATCCGGAGCAGAAAGGCAAATTTAATTTGTCATTAATAATGCTGTCCGGCATAGAAGAGCAGGCAATGAAAATTTAAATTATGAATATATGAGTTTGCGTTATTTGATAATTAATAAAATGTTATGCAGGCTGCATGCTAAAATACAAGGATATTAAAATATTGTACTTTCATATTCTTGTACTTTCATATTTTCATTGTTCGATTTAAATCAAAATAATTATTATTTTTATTCAAACGTGTGATTCTTATAAACATGAAAGCGATTCTTGAAATAAAAAAAGGCGAAAGCGCTTATAAAATCATCCGCTCCCCTTGGCTTGAAGACGGCCAAGGGCCGGTTTCGTTTAAATTATTAAGCAAAAAGCGCCGCGACGGAGAGATTGAAACAGCTTATGTGGTTGAAAGAAGAGGAGGCAGAAAAACAGTAATAGCAAAGACAACCACTAATGAAGAAAAATTTACGGATGCGGCCAATGCTTTCCGCTCCATGGTTTGGAAATTATTTCCGAACGCGGATTTAAAAATAGAAGATGTTGAGCCGATTAATGTTTCTTCGCCCGGAAAGTCATCCCAATATACCGCCGCCAAGAATACAAGATTGGGATTTTTTTGGCTGGTATTGAAAAAATGGTTGAGATTATGATATGATATAATTAGAAAAAAGGTCGTATTTATTTTATTTAATTTATAATTAATTTAATTAAGAAAAAAACTATGAAGAAAATTTTAATTTTAGCAGTGCTAATGCTTGCTTTATTATTTTCCGTAAGCGCGGTAATAGCAGGAAAGCCGGATTCTAAGGCCGGCAAAGCGGTTAATCCCACGGTTGAAAAGAATAATGAATTTTCGCTTCCGGAAAACGCGAAAGAAGTTGCTCCGGGAGTTTTTTATCTTGGAGAATCAATGGATAAAGGAAAAGTTGTGGAAGGATATGCTTTTGTGCATTACGCGAAAGGATCTAAATCTGCGGCAAGGCCTAAACCAGTTGTTGATGATACGGTAGATATGTATAAATTATTGTTTAAAGGAATAAAATGGGCTGATACTATGCAATATGAAGTAAATACTACTGGAAGCGGATTGGATGACGACGCCGTAAGAACTGCTTTAAGCGCGAGTTTGGAAACATGGGATACTGCGATTATTGGAGATTTCGAACTTTTTAATGATGATCTCTTAACAACTGAAAGTGGTTTCGATAGCGGTGACAGAAAAAATAGAGTTACATGGAACGACCTTGGAACTAGCGGGACTATTGCAATGAATTCATTTTGGTTTTATCGGACAACCAAGGAAATAGTAGAATCTGATGTCGTATTTAATACAGCGTATGTCTGGAGCATAGATGATGTTTGCGCGAACAATGCTATGGACCTCCAAAACATCGCAACCCATGAATTCGGACACAATGGATTAGCTGATTTGTATGTTTCAAAAAGCGCAGAATTAACAATGTATGGATATAGCAGCAATGGAGAAACGAAAAAGCGAACTTTGGGGACAGGCGATATTGCGGGGATTAACGAATTATACTGAAATTAATTTTTTTATTTAACAAGTTATTAAAAAAACAGAAGCGCTTTTGCGCTTCTGTTTTGCTAAAAATAAAAATATGGTATAATGATATTAATCTTATTTTAATAAACATAAAACCCACCGCTAACACACCCCCTACCCCCTCTCAAGAGGGGACATCCTAAGAGGGGACCGAAATATTATGATTCTCAAACCGGCCAAACTCACCAAAACGCAAAAAACCCAGGCAGTTGAAAAACTGTTCCATGAAAGCGCTCCCAATTATGACTTTTTTTTAATGCTGATTTTGTCAGCCATAATCGTAACGCTCGGCTTGCTGATGAATAACATCGCGATTGTTATCGGAGGCATGCTGGTGGCGCCTATTCTTTCTCCTATTTTAAGCTTGTCAATGGGAGTTGTTGTCGGGAATCAGAAGCTGATGAAAAGATCCGGCTTGGTTATTTTGCAGTCAATGTGTTTGATAGTCTTAATATCGTTGATTATGTCTTTTTTGGCAATTCATAAAGAGATTACCCCGGAAATCGTGGCGCGCGCTTATCCCAGCTTGTCTTACTTCTTGATAGGCCTTTTTTCCGGAGGCGCTGTGGCTTTTGCCATGGTTCGGCCGTCTCTTTCCGAAACTCTTCCGGGTGTGGCTATTTCAGTTTCTTTAATTCCTCCGCTGTCAGCGCTGGGAATAGCCATATCTTTTTTTGAATGGAACATGGCGGTTGGCGCTCTTGGACTTTTTCTTCTTAATTTCATCGGCATTGTTTTCGCCGCCTTATTTGTTTTCGCCATATTAAGATTTTATGAAGTCAAGGAGGCAATAGATAAAAATATTAGAGCGGAAGAAAGAGTTATGCTGGAAGAAAAAAGAGAGAAAGATAAAGAAAAAATAGAAGAAATAGAAAAGACGGTGAAAGAAGCAACAGAATTTTTGAAAGAGAAAAAGAATGGGAAATAGTTATTATATTGCTATATGGGGTATAAGTAACTTAATTTGGTGGAAAATTTATTAAAATTTTATCTAACACTAAAGACAAAATAGTAGTTTTATGGGAAAATTCATGTGTATGTCTAAAAAACACGTGAAATCCCCCTGCTGTCAGG
>Ga0180732_1002322_pt1 | contig 10261 bp, 16 predicted proteins | sample KR11_01MetaG_FD_148674 | JGI IMG/M metagenome (GOLD analysis project Ga0180732, IMG submission 148674) | Groundwater microbial communities from the Olkiluoto Island deep subsurface site, Finland - KR11_0.1 MetaG | ecosystem: Environmental > Aquatic > Deep subsurface > Groundwater | place...
AACAATGTCTTTTGATAATTTCTAAAAAAATATTTTATATAAAAATAAGTTATTGAACAAAAATTCAAAACGAAAGAGTTATATACTTTAATATATTAAAAATTTAAATGAAAAATAAAATAATAATTCTAACAATAATAGCTATATTAATTTTAGGAATAATAGGAGTGTCGTCATATTTTATTATAGGAATTCTTACAGAATCAAACAACTGTTTTAAAGGAGATTTTAAATGTGAAGGGAATACGGCAAAAACATGTTCTATTGATGGAAAATGGACGGATGAAGTATGTCGTAGTCCAAATATTTGTGGAGGAGGAGGAGTTTCGGGATGTGGAAATCCTAATAGTGAAGGAGGAAGTCAAGGTTTGTTTTGTGGAGATGAAATATGTTCATCAATAAAAAATGAAGATAAATATTCCTGTCCTTTGGATTGTGGTTTACCTTTGCCTGTTTGTGGAGATGGCGTTTGTAATGTATTTCAGTATTCTCCAAATTTACCTCCATATTCAAGTGATACTATTGACGAATTTGATGTTTGTCCACAAGATTGCGGAGGAGGGATTCAAACACCATCAATAGAACAGGGCAATGCAGAAATAATATATAGCTTAACGCAAAAACAAAGACCTTTGGTTGGAGGATTACAAATAGAGATGAAAAGAAATTCAGGAATCGCATATTGTTCATTAGGTGCAATAGTAAAATATAATGGAAAAAATTATGTACTTACTGCTTCACATTGCGTCTCTAACTCGGAAACAAGCGGTGCTCCAAGTGAATCAGACATAGGATTACCAGTAAAACAAGGAAAAGAACAAATAGGATCTGTTTATAAAACTGCAGATTATACTGGATGTATAGATTCTGCGTTGATATCTATTAACAATGGAATAAGTAGTAAACAAGAAGATTTTTTAGGAAATTCTGTAATAGAATTTGGAACAGCTACAAAAGGATTAAAGGTTTATAAAATAGGAAGAACGACTGGTTTGACTTATGGAACTATTTCTGGATTCGTTGGCTTTACTGGAACAGACGGAGATAAATGTAATGGTTTTGAAGTAAAAGGAGACAATGGAAATTTTTGTGAAGGTGGAGATTCTGGTTCTGCAATAATAAGTGTTGATGACAATAAAATTATAGGTATTATTTCAAGTGGTTCAGATTTTTGTAATTCTAATATGCCAGAAGATATAAAATCTGGATTGGGAATTTGATTGTGAACAAAAATTCAAATACCAAACATTTAAATAATCTAAAGTTTATAATAAGTAATGAAATATGTTCTAAAAGAAGACGGCTATGGGAAATATAAACACATAAGAGTAATTTCTGTAACAGACAAAAAAGCTAGAGAGTACGAGCGAGACGGAATCGAAGTTTTTAATACCAGGTCAGAAGCATTATCTAAAAAGAAGAGTATGTGCTAAAAACAAAAAGATTTATATAGTTTAATAATCTAAATTAAGTATGGCTAAGAAAAAAAGAGTTTATAAGTCTCTGATCGGGATTCCAATTTGGCTCATTACTGGATTAAGTCTCTTCATTTTATCGTCGGGGATTTATGATTATTTTGTTATGGATAGGTCATTTATTAGATACGGTTTAATAGTAGCATCTGGAATAATTCTTTTAATAAGCGTTGGTTTACATTTTGTTCCATTGGAATTTATAGGAAAACAAGCCAGAAGGCAGATGGGAGGATAAATGAAAAGAAAAAATACATATTATCTAACTTTATTTATGGTTCTTTTAGGTGGAATTGGGAGCTGGGCTTTTTATCAGATAATTAATAATGGAGTTCAGGATTTACTTTTATTGATGGGAATTGAAAATATTTACTTACAAAATTCTATTATCATTGTTTTTATATTAGGTGTATTTTTATTATTAGGACTTGGCGGTAAAAAGGCATTCGAAAAGATAATAAAATAATTTCTAAGAGAAAAGTATTTAAAGGCATAACCCCATAAGTTATCATAAAAATAAAAATCCTTCAAACTTTTTGAAGGACAAGATAACACAATGGAAATCCCAGTAGCCGTCAATAATAACAAAAAACAAGAAGTATATAAAACTTTCTATTTACAATCCTCCGATACCATAATTGGCAATCCCAGTAGCCGTCACCTACTGGATCTGAGTTCGAATCTCAGTCGGAGGATAGTGACGATTTAATATGGAAACAGAAGAAATAATTTCAAAAAGAATAAAATACACAAGTGAATGTAATATCTGTAAAAAAAAGATAAGTGGATTTTCCGAAACAGGTGTAGAATATAATATGAGACTCCACAAGGAGAAACATGAAAAAAATTAAGTATATCTACATCTGTGAGAATTGTTATTTCATTAAGCAAAAAGAATCAAACTACAAAACCAAAATTTTATATTCTTTGAAGTTTTTATTTGGAGTATTTTTCGGAGTGATGTTTTTAATCGGGTTTACTTCTTTTTTAAATTTTGTTTGGGTAAATAATTACGAAAATCCTGATAATTTAATTTCAATAGGTGGAACATTTGCGTTTGTTACTAATTCCTTCGGAGAGTATAGGTACGATAGCGAAATAAGAGAGTTACAGCCATTGTCCGAAGAGATAGTCAAAGATTGCACTAATGATACCTGCAAAGTAAAAAAACTCTACGAAAACCTTACGACTTTTAGATACAAAACAGAAAACGTACATTGTTACCTTAGCGGTTGGTAAAACCGATAGGTATAAAAACTTTGAGGTATATAATTTATTATAGTTATTATGAACACATTATTTTTAACGTTCTGAAAGGAGGAAAAACAACACAATAAAATTTAAAAACTTAAGTTTTAATAAAACAACATGGCTGAAAAAATATTTGAAGTAAAAATTGTTCACAAGGATAATATGCCCGAACAAGTAAGGAGACAAATCATAGCAGATGCTTCAAAAAAAGGTGAAGATTTTCAAAAAAAATTTAAGGGTTTTGCAAAAGTTACCTATGTTACTGCTTCACCAAAGAGAATAGCATCTGTTCAACCAATAGAAGGGACTATTATAGATTATTTCAGAACAAATAAAAGAGTTGGGGTAAATGTACCAACCTTTTAGTTTTAGGTAGGGCTATTTTATAATGATTTTTATTTGTCCGAAAGCCCTATCTTCAAATGATGGAGAAAATGATGAAAGGGAATTTCTAAAATATTATTTATCTAAATATAATAAAAGAGCAAAGCTTACCAATGAGGTTTGGGAAACATTTAGGTATAAGGTTATTGATGGTTCTGATAGCAATAGAGAAGGTGCTTATGATTTCATAGCAGAATATAGGGGTATTTTTGAACCAGAAACATTGAAACTTAATGAAGAATTTCAAGAGGTGAAGGCAACTAAAGATTATTCTATCGAAGAAATGAGAGAGTCTGTGAATAGTTTTATAACAAGGAATTGGGCGGATATAGATATTTTTATTACACAAGAAAAAGAAAAATACCAAGATGTATGTGATAAATATAAAATAAAAGTTATGAATCTTTCAGAATTTTTCTTAGATTTTATGGATAATGATGGCGGAAGGGCATTGTTGGAAAGTTATTGGGTAAAAAAAATACATGAAAATTATAATTAATCCTCCTTACTCATCCCAATCAACTCCAGCCATTTATTCGGACTTTCTAACTTCAATGAAGGACAAGCCAACTCATACGGACAACATCCAAGAGTCTGATGTTTCCTAATGAAGTTGTAAAAAATAGCGTAACCCTTCATAATAGAATCGGCAGAATCAACAGACCCATGAAACCCTCTAAACGTAACCGTCCTCTCTCTTATTGAATTATGTAACCTCTCAATGTAAATATTAAACCCATCTCCCCTAGAAGCAATAACCCTATTATGAAACATATTATGTTTTTGGTTTTTTAAGCTGTAACCCCAAGTTTTTTTTATTATACCTTCGTATACCTGCCATCCGTCTGTTGTGATAGTTGTTACATATCCCTCAGTTTTGTATTTAACTTTGCTTAGAATCTCTCTAATCTCGTTCTGTCCTCGTGATTTGAAATACTTTGAAGAAACTAAGTATCTTGTTTTAACATCTATCGAATCAATAAACCAATCTTTATGAACTCCTTTTTTCTTATGTTCTTCTCGTCTGTGGTATTCCATTTCGTCTACTTGAACCTCACTACCGCCTTCAATCTTTAAGCCATCTGTAAAATTAGAAATCATTTTAGAATATTTAACAACCCATTTATAGACGGTCTTATGTGAAGAATTATGAGGATAGAATGCATGGAAATGTTCTTGGACTTTTCTTGTTGATACCCCTCTGTAAAATAAATCAATCGCACAAGTTATTTTCTTTGGATGGTTACGCATTCTAAAGAAGCCGTCGTCGATTGTGAAGTATTTACCGCAATCTTTACACTTATATCTCTGTATAATTCCTCTGTTTTGAGTTTTTCTTTTTGTCCATTTGATTACGTTTTGGCTTTCACAATTTGAACATATTGTTTTTTCTTTCATATATATTTTAGGTATCTAATCTTTATAAGTCTTTAGGTATCTAAAATATATATGATTAGGCACCGAAATCTTTATAAAGAATAGGTATCTAATTATTTTATGAAGTTACAAAGTCAGGTGAGTAGAAAAGTCGGCGATACGGAATATAAGAAATCTTGGATAGTAGTTCCAAACAAACTTCTCGAATCGCTTAAATGGGAATCTGGGCAAGAGTTAGACGGAGAGATTAAGGATAATAAATTAATTATTAAAAAAACAAAATGAATATAGACAAAGAAAAAATAAGTCGTATTGAAGTAATTGGTAAAGGTAGAGAATACGTTAATATGGATTGTAGGATTAAAGACATAATGATTCAAGACGAAGGTAGAACTATGAAAATATTTTTGGAGGATAAATGAAAAATCTAATAAGTCTCAATAATGATAAATTTGTAAAGAAGTTAATAGAATCTGGAATGTCTAAAAAGAAAGCTTGGGAGATTAATTTTCATCTTTACGAAATTGACGCTTTTTGTATGGGATATAGAGCAAATATAGAAGGCATACTTAAATCAAAAACAAAAAAGGAAACAGATGAACATTTAGAATCTATTTGGGATGAATTAGAGAATCACGTAATTAAAAATCACATGATTCCAGTTAAGAAATTACTTGAGAAAGAGTTGTTTAAAGATGATTAGGATTGTTCTATGATTTGTTTTTCTTCGTCGGTTATTCCGTATAATTTGTAAACTTCTTCGTTAATCTGCCTTTCTAATGCTAATATCTGTTTTTTTATTAACTCTTTCTCCATATCTAAATTTATGTTTTCTAATTTTTTATTCAATTCGATAATAAAATCAACATTATTAATTATCTGTTCGCTTTCTTTTTTTATTAATGGAATTTCTAATAATGGAGCTTTGTCTATTTGTAATTGTTCTCCTTGTTTTTTACCCTTATGATAAAGCCAGAAATAAATTAATTTAGAATTCAATAATCCTGTTAAAAACTTCATATTGATTCTTTTTGTTTTTATAACATAGTATACTTGATTTACATAACTATCAAAATCAACAAAAGAAAAACTTGGAATTTTAGTTTTTCTAATAGAAAGTATTTTTTCTCCCTTAAAAAAATCCTCTACCCTTGTTCTGTGTATACCATATGGTTTAAAATCTGTTGTAATTATTTTTTTAAATTTATCTAGATGATTTTTGATATTTGGATAAGGTTTAATTTCAGAAGAATTTTTGAATTTTGAATTTGTATAAATTACCCAATATTTATTATTATTATCAATTTTATACCTATCTATCTCATTTGTAGTAAATAGTGGTCTTATTAAATTCTTTTTTTCATTATCTTCTAATCTTAAATTTTTCATTTCTTTATTAGAAAGTATAAATACTCCTTCACCTATTTTAAACTCCTTGCCTAAAATTTTCAGATGTTTTTTGTTGATATAATCTTGTTGAACTTGTAATCCATTAGTCATTTCTTTTTCAGATAAATAAAATACGTCATCGTTTTTCATTTTTTCAAAAATCTCTCCTACCTCACTATTAACAAAATTTATAGTTTTGCTTTCCATTTCAATAGGATTAATTTTAGCTTTGAATTTTTCTATTTTATCGCCATCTTTTTTAGTAATAAGATAATTTGCTAATTCTTCTTTTGAAATATTTTTATCTAGAATTTTGTGGTAATCTACCGAATAAGTATTATTATTTTTCTTCTTTTCTAAAACAAAAATCATAGTTTGAATACTAGCATCTTTGAATACTTTATAGTCGTTAAAATCAAAAAATGATATTATATTAGAATCTGATAGTATTTTGTTCCTTAAAATTGAGGCTCCCGCACTAGTAATCCAATTATTTTGTGCGATATAACTATGAAGTCCTCCCTCTTTTAATAAGTCTAATGCTTTACATGTAAAAAAATACCATAAGTCCATTTTTCCTTGATAATACTCTTTCATGTCAGTATGTTTAACAATTTCAAAAGATTCTCTATTTGTATACTCTTTAACATAGGGAGGATTTCCAATTATTACATCAAATTTAAATGGGAAAATAGTATCCCAATCAAAAGGATTAATTTTATTCAATTCTTCAAATGATAATGAACTTGAAGTTTTCTGAGAGAAGTAAGAAGAATTTACTAAGGAATTTCCGCATTTTATATTATCATCTAAATTAGGTAATGCTCTTTCTTTGAATAACTTTAATTGTTGGCTTACACTTTCCTTTGTTTCATTTTCTAAAACTTTTAACAGAAGACTCAATTTTGTTACTTCTACGGCTTGACTATCTATATCTACACCAAAAATATTTTCTTTTAAAACCTTTTTTCTTACCTCTGTTGTTAAAAACCAATTTCCCTTTTCGGTTTGATAAATTTCCTTTTTATATTCTAATGGACTTTTCTTATAGTATTCTAAAAGATAATTTAACACATAACTATACGCCCTGACTAAAAAAGTTCCAGAGCCACATGCCAAATCCAATATTTTAATACCCTCTATTTGTTTTGGAGTTTTTTCTTTAATTAATCTTCCTACGGTATTCTCTATAATATAATTAACTGCATATTCTGGAGTATAATAAACACCTCCTGCTTTTCTTACTTCTGGTTTTTCTTCTACCTTCGCTTGATGAGAAGAGGTTAACCTTATTGTTTTTCCTAAAAACTTTTCGTATACTTTACCTAAAATTTCAATAGGTAAAATTGAAAAATCATATGGAGATATTGGATAGTAAAGATTTACAATAATCTCTTTTAAAATTTTATCATCAACTATTAAATTTGTAGTTAAGTTATCTTTGGATAAATCGAATATTCCACTATTGTATTTATCATCAGCTTCTTTAAAATAAGGTATTAGGTTTTTGTATATATCTTGTTTTTTTGATATTTCCCCCAAATTTCCGTATTTTTCTATATTCTTATATTCACATATAATTAAAAATAAAATCCTATCTATAATTTTTTGTATAGAGAAATTTAATTCTTTTACGGTTAATTCTGGATTTCTTATTGCTATGTTTTTTGCTAAACTTTCTCTCCACTTTTCTATTTCTCTTAAAAATGAATTATCAACCTCAGCAGTTCCCTTCATCCCTTTTTTTGATTCAGCGAATTTATCGAAACTCCCTTTTAATACAGCTTCTTTAGAAAATATATTCCATATATCATCAAATTTATCTAAATAATCTTCATAAGAAATAAACATAATTCTTGCTACGCTTGAATCATCTTTTATATTGGGCTTAACTCTACAATCATAAATTACAAATTCTTCAAAATCTGTTAAAATAGATATTGGAATTCCTGAGTTCCAAGCATAACGTCTTAATTGATAGGCAGATTCTGGATTTTCTTTAAGTTTTACGGCTGGTTTTTTTGCTTCAACAAAAAATATTCTTTGCCCGCCAATTCTAAAAGAATAATCTGGAGCTTTTGTATTTCCTCCAATTTTTATAGCATCCTCATTAATTACCTCCTTAAATTGTTCTGAAAATCCTTGTTTATTATTTACATCCCAACCAAATGCTTCAAATAACTTATCAATAAATTCTATCCTTACTTGTGCTTCTTTATATGTTGATAATTTGTATTGATTAAAATTATCTTTAAATGTTCTAATTAGTTTAGCCACTTCTATTTTTCCTTCTTCCTTACCCATACAAACCAAACAAAATTAATCTATAAAAACCTATCCTCGACTTCCATCCTTTCAATCTATACATTTAATCAATAAAAGTTAAAAGTGGTTCAAAAACAGTTTTTCTTTCTCTTAATATTTTAACTGGATAGGCGTATTTTATTGGTTTTGCTTTTCCGCCTAATTCAAATAATTGTCTCCCGAAGTCCTCGTCTGCTTGTCTTATTTCTTCTTTTGTCATATTTGTAATTATTTCTAAAGGAAGACCAAACGGATTAGGATAGTGTGTAAATTTTATTTTACCGTTATCTGCGTAGGTTACGTTAGACATTTTTTACTCCTTATAAAATATAGTTAATTATGTTTTTAATTCTTATCCTTATAATTCGTTCCGTAAGAGTTGATTGGATGAGTTGTTAATTAAATAATATGCCAAGTATAATAAAAATAAGTGCGGTAAGCCCAATAAGACCTACCATTGTTAATATTATTTCTATAACTTTTTTCATTAATCCTTTATTTTTTCTTTTCTTTAGCATTTTCTTTCTCCTTATTATATTCTTTGATTTTGGTGAATATATATTTATCTATTCTCCACTTTAAACTTTTCAACTCTTCTATTATTATGTAGGATATTATAAAACTTATTAAAAATCTCGTTATTTGTTCTGGTAATTTTATACCAACATAATTTAATATTGGTTCTATTATAAGGGCTACTCCTAATAATTCCCCATATTTTATTATTCTGCTTTCTACCATTCCTAATATTACTATTTTTTGACATTTTATATTTTTGCTTTTAATTCCTTACCAACCGCTAAGGTAACAATGCACAGAAAACGCAACAGATTTAAACCCTTTAACTAATTGGAACGCAAAAACGGGCGACTGTGACCAGCTATCATATCTGCTAATTAGCATGAGTAAGAGTTTAGGAATAAATAACTTATTAATCGAGTGTTCGTCAGTTCATTGTTGGGTGGTAACAAAATTAGATGAGACGAAGATATTTATAGACGTGGTAAACAGAGAATGGAAAGAACTTTAAAAGACCAATTAGAAGAACTAAGAAAAGAAAACCTAGAGTTATCTAGAGAAAAAATAGAACGCAGAAAATTTGAAAAAATAAGGGCTTGGATTAATATAGTAGGAACATTTATATTGATTTTAATTTTATCAGTTGGATTAATTATAAGGATTTAAAATACAAATATTTAAAAAGAAGTCCGACTTTGACCTACAATAAAATGGAAAAAAAATTGGGACTTGATGATATATTAAAAGAAATAAAAGACGGTTTTAGTCCATCTAAAATTTCTAAAAAATACAAAATACCAAAACAAACTCTTTCTTACAGCGTTGGTAAATTAAAGAAATTAGGATGTATAGAAAAATTAGGATATGGCACTTGGAGATATATAAAAGATATACCAATTCAACCTAAGGACACTCAGAAGGTCAATTCGGACATCAAAGAAATTAGAGGTCATGCGTTTATTTGGAAAATAAAATTTATACAAAATTATGAATGGGAATATTTAGTAAAAAGATACAAGAAAAAGAAATTAACGTTTAATACAATATCAAGCGGAAAAATTCTAAGAACAATGATTAGTGGAAGAAAAATTTGGTTAACGAAAACTGGTCTTATTATTTATGAACCAATGGATTTTATAGGTAAATCATCATTCAGCGTAAAGGGAAAAGCAGTATTTGAAATGGATAGAATAGTAAAAGAATTAATAAAAGAATTAGGTCAGAAGTTCAAACCATACGTTTTCACAACATCAAGAGAGCATTACGCAATAATAAAAAATTTATTAGCAAAGCAATATAACGAAAGAAATGAAAAATTAATAATAAGAAACGAAGAAGGGACTGCTTGGCTATGGATAGATGATAGTAAGGGATTAGGAGAATTAGAAACAAATGAAGCAGTTGTAAATAGAAAAATGCAGAATTGGTGGAATTCCAATAAAAAAGATAACTTTAGAAAAACTCCAGAATATATAGATGCAAATTTTAAAGAATCAGCTCTACAAATTAGAAAAAACGCAGAACATTTAGAATTTCACGCAGAGAATATGAGAACCCACATCAAG
>Ga0180732_1002323_pt1 | contig 10260 bp, 13 predicted proteins | sample KR11_01MetaG_FD_148674 | JGI IMG/M metagenome (GOLD analysis project Ga0180732, IMG submission 148674) | Groundwater microbial communities from the Olkiluoto Island deep subsurface site, Finland - KR11_0.1 MetaG | ecosystem: Environmental > Aquatic > Deep subsurface > Groundwater | place...
TTGCGATGACAAGAACTTCAGCTCCTTTAACCTCAGGCGGGTCAAGTATCCTCCAGTATGCCTCGTAAAAGATGAATAACGCAATACCGATTATCGTTATCCCGTTTATTAATGCGGCAAATATCTCAAACCTGTGATAGCCAAATGTCATGCTGCTGTTTGATGGTCGGGCTGAGATCCTTATCGCCCCGTAGGAAAGCAAAAGCGCCACCACATCCATAAAAACATGGGCAGAATCGGAAAGCAGGGCAAGGCTGTTGGATAGTATCCCGCCTGCAAATTCCAAAAAGAATATTACTGAAGTGAGAATTATTGCCAGCTTCAGGTTTTTGTGGAGCGCTTCTTCCATGATCGCCTTCTTAATCACAGCTATTGTTGGGCAGCTTACATACTTCGAGCTTCCTGCATATTTCGCAGTCAGCTTCGCACGGTTCTATGTGTATCAGTATTGAAAGGTTGGGGATCTTCTCCTTAATGTCCTTTTCCAGATGATCGCAGAAATCATGAGCCTCCCCAACAGGCTGGTTTTTAGGAACAACAAGGTGAAGGTCAACGAACCTCTCAGCCCCAGACATCCTTGAGCGGAGATCATGGTATTCTGCGTATTCAGAATAGTGTTCAGCAATGATGGATTTGATGATACCTTCTTCGCTGTCAGAAAGTTTTACATCCATGATCCCGGAGACAGAACGTTTCGTCAGGTCATACGACGCTTTCATGATTATGAGCGCGACGATTATTGCGATAATGGGGTCAAAAATAGGGTTTTTTGTGATCAATATTAGAATAAGACCTATAAAAACGCCGACTGATGTGTATACATCCGTGGTGAGATGATACGCATCTGCTTCGAGAGCTATTGATTCAGATCTCTTTGCAACTTTCATTATCTTTCCTGACACATAAAAGTTCACAACAGTAGATACACCCATAATAACGATACCTGCGCCGATAAAATCCAATTCTATCTTTTCAGGATCAATTAGTTTTTCACCTGCTTTGTAAAGTATGATGATCGCTGCCACAAAGATCAGGATCGCTTCGACAGTGCCGGAAACGTTCTCGAACTTGCCGTGACCGAACTTGTGTATATCGTCGGCTGGCTTCCCGGCTTTCCGGACTGAATAATTCGCTATTATCGCAGCCATCAGGTCTATGCCTGTATGGAGGGCTTCAGAAAGGACGGATATGGAACCCATCATGAATCCTGCTGCAAGCTTTATTAACAACAGGAAGGTATTTGAATAGATGGACAGTCTCGCTACTGACGTGATTTCTTTATGAGCAGCAAAATATTTGTTGTTCTTATCTGGCATTTATTTATATTCTATTGGCGGTAACAGTATAAAGGGATTTTTATCATCGGGATACTTTCCACCTTAGAAGTACCCCGTCTTCGATTTTCTCACACGAGAGGAGCATAAGCCTGCAAAAATCATTTTTAAATCCTTCTCCATCCACAAGCGCGGGCGCATTAATGCCTCCGATTATGATGTTCCCGATAAAGGTATATAACTCATCAACAAGCCCGCATGATATCAAACCCCAGTTCAGCGTGGCTCCACCTTCCACCATCAAGCGGTCGATGCCTCTTGCTTTCAATTCTATCAGGAGTTTCTCTAGATCCACTGTTTTTTTTCCGGCTGTTATTATCTCGGCGCGCTCTGCAAGTTTTTTTAGCCTTTCCTGCGGCGCAATTTCCGTTACGGCAATTATCTTTTTTCCTTCGCCCTTCTTAAATATGTCAGCGTCAACCGGAGTGCGCGCCGTGCTGTCCACCACGATCCTTACGGGGTTCTCTGGAAGCCCCCCGGCGCACCTCTTGTCCCTGCGCTGTGTTGATTTCACGGTGAGGCTCGGGTTGTCCGAGAGCACGGTGCCTATGCCAACCATTATCGCATCAGAACCAGCACGCAGTTCATCCATGCGGTCAAAATCCAGGCTGCCGGATATCCTCGTCTGCTTTCGCTCGATGGTGGCTATTTTCCCGTCTGCGCTCATGGCTGCATTGATAAAGACAAAGGGACGTGAGGTTTTATCTTGCATGGCTTTCTCTTTGTGCTTCAAAGATGAAATATCTACCCGCAATACAAAAGTATTAAGTATTGAATGCCTTATTAAGCAGAACGTTTGTGAAACTTATTCACAATATTATTAATCTTCGGAGGAAATCATTTGGCAGTAACAAAAACAGACGGCTGGAAAGCTAAGCAATGGTACAACCTTGTTGCACCTGAAATGTTCGGAAAAGCGAACATTGGAGAGACCGTGGCAGACGTGCCCGAAAAATTGATCGGAAGGGTCATCGAAGTGACACTTGGGGAATTAACGAACGACCTTTCAAAACAGAACATTAAATTAGTTTTAAAAGTCGACAGCGTAGGCGGCGATTCCGCATACACGAAATTCACAGGTCATCAACTTACGCAGGATTACCTGCGCTCACTCGTAAAGAGATCGACATCAAATATTGAGACCAACATTTCGGTATCAACAAAGGATGGCTACACGATACGGGTAAAACCATCATGCTACACCATTAAAAGAGCAAGATCCAATCAGGTAAAAGCCATACGCGCAGTAATGAATAGCGTAATAGCAGCAAGAGCAAAGGAAATGGACCTTGAGCAGTTCGTCCAGGAAGTCGTAACCGGAAAGCTCTCAGCCAGCATCTATCATGATGTTAAGCCAATATATCCTCTGCGAAGGGTAGAGGTCAGGAAGACAGAGATCGAGGCTGAACCCGGCACAGCCTCATAAACTTTTTTATAAATTTTTAGCTCTTTTCAATTCGTTTATATTTTCCTTCATTTTCTCGTTCTCGATCCTCATCAGCATGAGCGACGCCGCAAGAAGGAAAAAGGCTGCAAAATTTATCAGAAGAAAAGGTAAAACTTCTAAACCTATTCCTCCACCGCCGCCGCTCGGGCAGGGCGGAACCACGCATGGGTGCAACCTGGCATAGAAACGCACGGAAAGAAAGCTTATAGGAACGCTGATAAATCCTACGATACCCATAACTGCTGATAACCTGGCTCTTTTCTCAGGCTCTTCAACCGCCTGGCGCACCATCAGGTAGGCTAAGTATATCAGTAGCAGGACGAGTGAAGTGTTCAGCCTTACATCCCATGATGCCCAGTATGCGTTCCATGCTGACTTTCCCCATATCGAGCCGGTAAGCAGGGTTAATACTGCAAACATGACTCCAATTTCAGCCGCTGACAGGGCTATTATGTCCCATTTTTGCTGTTTGCTGCGCAGATATAATATGCTGGCAACGAACACGATGGCAAATGAGAGATACGCAGATATCGCTATTGGAAGATGAAAATAGAAGATCTTGAAGTTGTTGGCGTCGCCGGCTGCCTGACCCGGGTCAATAGGGATGGGCGCAATAAATAATACTAGATATACAGATATGAGAATGAAGGCTGCTGTCAGGCCAAAAAGTAATTTTTTTCGCATATTATCTCAACGTTACATGAGGTGTAAATATATCATCTTTTTGTTTAACTGCTCCCTAGAGCGAATCCAGGAATGCTTCGATGCGAGCAAGCGCCTCGACCAGTTCTTCTCGCGACGTGGCATAAGAGCATCGCAGATACCCTTCACCGCATTCCCCGAACACCTCGCCCGGCACAACCGCCACTTTCTGTTCTTTAAGCAGTCTTTCCGCGAATTCCCCTGAAGACAATCCTGTGCTTTTCACGCTTGGGAATGCATAAAATGCGCCCATTGGCTCAAAACAATCAAGCCCCATCTTATTAAGACCGCTCACCACAAGGCGCCGTCTCCTGTCGTATTCCCTGGTCATCTTTTGCATTTCTCCATCTCCGTTCTTGAGAGCCTCTATTCCACCCACCTGGGCTGTGACAGGTGCGCAGAGCATGGAGTACTGGTGGATCTTGGTCATGGCTGCGATAAGAGCTTCGCACCCCAAAGCATAACCCAGGCGAAGCCCTGTCATGGCATGTGATTTTGAGAAGCCGTTCAGGATGATGCTTCTCTCTCTCATCCCGGCAATCGATGAAAAACAGGTATGTGCACCATCGTAGGTCAATTTTCCATACACTTCGTCCGAGATCACAACAAGATCGTTCTCGATAACCACATCGGCTATCTCCTCAAGGTCGCTCTTTCTCATGACCGCGCCTGTGGGATTGTTCGGGTAACTCAATACAAGGGCTTTTGTCTTCCCGGTTATGCTCTTCCGGATCTGCTCGGCTGTCACCCTGAATTCATTATCCTGATACGTCGAAACAGGAACAGGCGTCCCTCCTGCAAGGGAAACGCTGGGTTTATAAGAAACATAACATGGTTCAGGTACTATTACCTCATCACCAGGGTCGATAACAGCCCTGAAAGCCAGGTCTGCCGCTTCGCTCACGCCTGTCGTGACAAGGACTTCACTTTTCGGATCATACTCAACAGCATGCTCCTTTTTGTAGCATTTAGATATTAATTCCCTGAGTTCAAGGAGGCCGTAATTCGAAGTGTATGATGTCGTCCCCTTTTCAAGCGAGTAGATGCAAGCCTCCCGGATGTGCCAGGGCGTAACGAAATCTGGTTCTCCGACACCAAGTGAGATTACGCCGTCCATCTCAAGAACAAGGTCGAAAAATTTCCGGATACCTGATGGCGGTACCTGCCTGACATGTTCTGCCACGAACTTTTCAGGTTTGACTTCACGGGGAGACAGCAAGGCGCTCCGAGCGCTCTTTCTCGAATAAGACATCTCCGTCCTCCTTGTAGGTCCTCAGCACAAAATGTGTTACCGTCCCCTGTACCTGCTCAAGCGTGGCGATCTTTTCAGCCACAAAGAATGCAACTTCCTTCATCGACCGCCCGCGCACAGTGAGAGAAAGATCGTGTCCTCCTGAGATGAGTCTTACTGACCTGACTTCCGGGAATTTAGCGATCCGTTCGGCGATCGCGTCGTACCCTGTCCGTGAGCGCAGAGCAACTTTTATCTCTATCATAGCATAAACGTACTCCTCTCCCGCTTTTTCCCAGTCTATCACGGTCTTGTATTTTCGGATTATCCCCTTTTTCTCCATCTCCTTAATCTTTGAGGCAACTTGTGCTTCCGTGATCCCTGTCATGGTCGCGATTTCTTTGGGTCCGATCCTCGGATTATTTTCAAGTATCTCGAGTATTTCTTTCATGGTCATGCCTCGGCGTTTCTTAATGCTTTAAGGGTTAATAGGTTTTATGGATAAAATTACATTTCTTCAGAAAGGATCAATAGAAAAGCCATATTCCACCAAAAAATTTCATATGTGAAGTTCTGGCTTATTCAAAATCAACAACGAACTGGTACGAACTCGTACTAACTCAGGTCATCGTGGGTTCGTGGTGAGTTCGTTGTTAATTTTCCAAACACATAGCCAGTACATCCCGTTTTCTGATGCAGAGGCGCAAGTTAGTTTACAGTCCTAGAATATAGGATATTCAAAGGATTTGGTAAAAACCATTAGTTTTTCAAAGGTTCATATGTTTTTTGCCGATTTCTGCTATCTCGAAATATTTCCAAACCTTTTTATTGATATACCATGTTTTGTGTGGGATATGAGAGCAGTCATACCTTTTAAGAAGAGCAATGCAAAATCAAGGCTATCATCGCTCCTTACTGATAAAGAACGGGAGGAATTTGCAATGGCTATGCTCTCGGACGTGGCAGGGACACTTGTGCGTTCTGGATGCTTTGAGTTAGTGGATATACTGTCCACTTCGATCATTGATTGCGATGGCGCCAACATTGTACTGGCAAATTCTGGTCTTAACGAAGCCCTTAATGAGTACCTGCAAAAGATGTCTTCCCATTCGCTGAATGAGCCTGTCCTTATAATCATGGCTGATATACCGCTTATCTCGATAAAGAACATAAAGGACATCACTGAAAGCCGATCAGATGTTGTCATCGCACCTGGCAGGATGGGCGGCACCAATGCCATATTCATTCGCGACCCATCGCGCTTCCATGTTGACTATTACGGCGCAAGCTTCCTTAAACACAGGGATATCGCGCGAAATAACGATCTTGTGGTCGATGTTTTTGATTCTTTTAACCTCAGCACTGACATCGATGAGGTGGCTGATATTGCTGAAGTGCTGCTTCATGGCGCCGGGCGCGCGGCTGACTGCCTGAAAAAGCTCGGGTTCATTCTTGCCGAGAACGGGGGCAGGGTTGGAGTAAAGAGAACTTAGGGGAAAAGTATAATATCTTGTATAATATGAAGGATAACATTTATGCAGCTTGAAAAACTCAGACACGGCACAGAACTTATCAAACGCGGCTTCGCCAGCATGCAAAAGGGCGGGGTCATAATGGACGTAACCACACCGGAAGAGGCGCTGATAGCGGAAAGAGCTGGCGCAGTAGCAGTAATGGCGCTCCACCAGGTGCCTGCAGATATCCGAAAAGCAGGCGGTGTTGCAAGGATGGCAGACCCTGCTGTTATTGAAGCGATAATGGCTGCAGTCACAATACCGGTCATGGCTAAAGCCAGGATAGGTCATTTTGTGGAAGCCCAGATCATTGAAGCATTAGGCGTTGACATGGTGGACGAATCAGAAGTCCTCACGCCGGCAGATGAGATGTATCATATAGATAAGGCAAAATTCACTATCCCGTTCGTATGCGGCGCAAGAGACCTGGGCGAGGCGCTTCGCAGGATAAATGAAGGCGCGGCGATGATAAGGACAAAGGGAGAAGCAGGCACAGGCGACGTGAAAGAAGCAGTGCGGCACATGAGAGCGATCATGGGTGCTATAAGAGAATTGAAAGGAAAAAGTTCTGGTGAACTGACAGTAGAAGCAAGAAAGATAAATGCGCCCATAGAACTTGTGAAAGAAGTCGCAGAACTCCAGAGACTACCTGTAGTGAACTTCGCAGCAGGCGGCATAGCAACACCTGCAGATGCGGCGCTCATGATGAATCTCGGCGCGGACGGAGTATTTGTTGGTTCAGGTATATTCAAGGCAGAGAACCCTGAGAAGATGGCATCGGCAATAGTTGAGGCTGTAAATAATTACGATAATCCTTTGGAACTTGCCCGGATATCAAAGGGGCTTGGCGGGGCAATGAAAGGAATAGATATCAGGAGCCTTACTGAAAAGGAAGTGCTGTCAACGCGGGGATTCTAGGACTGATTAAAAGATAATCGAAATCATTATTAAGTACATCAGATATACACATAATTAATACTCAATTTCGGTGTATAATGAATACAGTCAGGGTAAATATAACGCTACCTATTGATATCGCAGAAATGTTAAAAAATGTGAAGAATAAATCCAGCTTTATAGCCGAAGCTATAAGGGAGCGGATCGAGCGAGAAGAAAAAGCCAATCTTATAAGAGAATTATCTGAAGGATATAAGGTAAGAAAAAAAGAAGACAAAGAAATCTCTCTTGAATGGGATACAACATCAGGAGAAGGAATTGATTAGAAGGGGAGATTTGTATTGGGTCAAACTTGATCCGATCGAAGGATCGGAGATCGGGAAAACAAGACCTGCGGTCGTGATCTCAAATAACATTAACAATGAATTTGCTGATACTGTTACTGTTCTTCCGGTTACTTCAAGTGTGGGAAAGGTGTATCCTTTTGAAGTTTTTTTGAAGAAAGGGATTGCAAATATTTCAGGCGATTCCAAAGTAAAGGCAAATCAAATAAGAACTGTGGATAAAAAGAGGCTCAAGGAGCGAATCGGAACAATACCAGATGCGATCTTAAGAGATATCGAAAAAGCCGTGAATATCCATATAGAGTTAAAATGAAATCCCAACTGTGTAGTCACGAAAAAATTTTATACTATAAAATCAAGCATATAATTCCATGGAGTTGAAAAATATTCTAACTGATGGTAAAAATCTGGGAATAGCAGGCGGTATTATTTCAATAATAAGCGTCTTTCTCCCCTGGTACTTTGCCAGTGCGAGCGCAGGAATGCTGGGGCTATCATCCAGTATCTCGGTTAACGGGCTGGGATGGAAAAGCGGAGAAGGTGTGATCCTGAAGGAAAAAATGCAGAGTTTAGCCATGCTGGCATGTGGGCTTCTTATAATAGTTTTAGGGGTGGTGAACCTCAAGAGCATTGGTTCGTTCTCAGGGGAATTCATGGGCACCAAATAAACTTATTACTCACCTGTGCATACTGAGGGGTTATGATCGTCTCCATGACACTTGAACTCAAAGATATCCCTGGACAGCTGGTTATTGCTCTTGCGCCGATATCAGAGCTTCACGGGAATATTATGAGCGTGGTTCACCAGCATGAAGAGAAAACCCCCAGGGGAACAATACCTGTACAGATAACCTTCGAGATTGACCAGAACTTTCTTGATGAACTTATAGAGAGACTTGAAAAAAGCGGCGTCGGGGTTGCAAGGGTTGGCGAGGAGAGGTTGCGGTCTTCCGTCTCTGTTGTGCTCATAGGTCATATCATCCATTCTGATATTGGGGACACAATTGACAGAATAGATAAAACCGGGTTTGCTGAAGTCGTTGACCTGTCGCTTTCGATGCCCGCGATAGAGAAGACCTCATCCGCATACCTTGTTATCAATGCTGAAGGCGAGAAGGAATTAAAAAATGCGCTTGAAATACTGCGGGAAGTCGCTGCCAAAAAAGACCTTCTCATGATAGAACCCATAAGGCTTAACTCGGAGGCTGCATGAAGACCGTAAGATTGTCCATAATCGGCTTTGGCGCAGTTGGACAGGGAGTAGCGCGAGCCATCCTGTCAAAAAAAGAGATGCTTACCGGGCAGGGGATCGACCTATGCGTTGTGGGAATATCGGATTCAAAAGGCAGTGAGATAAATGTCAGGGGGATAGACCTTAAGAGCGCTCTTGAGAGGAAAAAACAAAAAGGCACTGTCGCAACAGGCAACGAGAGCGCGCTTGATATCATCGGTAATGTAGAACATGAAATCGTCGTGGAAGCCACACCCACAAACATAAAGAACGGTGAGCCGGGCTTTAGCAATATGTCGGCTGCTTTTAATTCAGGAAAACACGTTGTCACATCAAATAAGGGCCCCCTGGCGCTATGCTTCTCGCAGTTAAAGGAGGCTGCCGAAGATAACGGTGTGTTTTTCAGATACGAAGCTACAGTGGGCGGGGCAGTCCCGATATTCAATCTAATCCATGAATCACTGGCAGGGAACCGCGTTATCGGGATAGAGGGCATACTAAACGGAACTACCAACTACATACTCACCAGAATGGCTGAAGAGAGGCTGCCGTATGACCTTGTGCTGAAAGAGGCGCAGGAACTGGGGATAGCAGAGACTGACCCGACATATGACGTTGAGGGCGTCGATTCAGCATGCAAACTTGTTATAATTGCTAACTCGGTTTTTGGAGAGGCTGCCTCCTATCGCGACGTTGATGTTACAGGCATCACAAAGATAACTCCAGAAGCGCTTGAGCTTGCCAGCAGGAATAATTATGTTGTAAAGCTCATCTGCGAAGCAGGGAACGGAACGCTCACTGTGGCGCCAAGACTTGTCCCGAAAAAGCACCCGCTTGCAGTGGGCGGTACGATGAACGTGGCATCCATCCTGACAGACCTGGCTGGTAAGATAACGATCAGCGGAAAGGGCGCTGGTTCTATTGAGACAGCAAGTTCCATACTCAGCGATATAATGTATATTGTCAGAAATTCATGAAGGCTGTCCGCGTCAGGGAAGAGGAAGCTGAAACCGTAAGGCAGAAACTTCTTTCAGGCGGCGCGCTCGATGGGTCAAGAAAGCTTGTCAGGAAGGGTGGTTTTATCGAAATTCCTGTTACAGATCTAGCGATTGAGTTTAATGTAATTGAGCAGGAAGAGCCTGAATTCTACATCCCGAAAAAAACACTCAGTACGATTCTTGATATACCGGAAAATGAGAAAAAACTCCTGCCTTCCGGATGGCAGTTGCTCGGGGATGTTATTATCATAACGCTGCGTGAAGAACTGGAGATACGGAAATACGATATCGCAAAAGCCTTATTATCCATGTACCCGGGATGCAGGACTGTGCTTCTTGACAGGGGCATCAGGGGTCAGATGAGGCAGCCTGAGCGGGAAATTATCGCAGGTATAATAACAGAGACCATCCACAGAGAGAACGGGTGCCAGTTCAAGCTCGATGCTATGCGGATCATGTACTCGCAGGGTAACCTTGCTGAAAGAAAGCGGATGAGCAGGCTTGGGAAAGGTGAGATGGTCGTTGATATGTTCGCAGGTATCGGGTATTTTTCCATTCCTAT
>Ga0180732_1002324_pt1 | contig 10255 bp, 8 predicted proteins | sample KR11_01MetaG_FD_148674 | JGI IMG/M metagenome (GOLD analysis project Ga0180732, IMG submission 148674) | Groundwater microbial communities from the Olkiluoto Island deep subsurface site, Finland - KR11_0.1 MetaG | ecosystem: Environmental > Aquatic > Deep subsurface > Groundwater | place...
GAGCAGTAAAATATGCCTCTAATGCTAAGATTGACCTACTTACAGTAGATGGAGCAGGTGGCGGAACAGGAATGTCGCCTTGGCGAATGATGAATGAGTGGGGCATACCGACCGTGGAACTAGAGTGCTTACTTTATCAGATGTTAAAAAGAATCGAAGCGCAAGGTCAATATATACCGCCAGTAGCAATGGCCGGAGGCTTGAGCCTAGAAGATCATATTTTCAAAGCTATAGCCTTAGCTAGCCCTTATGTTAAGGCTATATGTATGGGTAGAGCAACGTTTGCTGCAGCGATGGCAGCTAAGACGGTGGGCAGATTGATAAAAGAAGGTAAGGTGCCTGAAGAGTATAAGAAATACGGTGATACCGTAGAGCAGATTTTCGTGGCTGCGGAAACATTAAAAGCAAAATACGGAAAAGACTTCAAAGATATCCCTGTAGGCGCTATTGGAATGTACACTTATTACGATCGGTTAGCAACTGGTCTTAAGCAACTTATGGCAGGGGAGAGAAAGTTTGCTTTCAAGCATATCACTAGAGACGATATCTTTGCCTTGACTCGCGAAGCCGCTTGTGTTTCCGGTATTCCTTATGTGATGGATTGCGATAAGGAAGAAGTAGATCAAATTTTAGGCAATACCCAAAATTTGCACACAAATTTTGAGGATTCCTCGATAAGTACAGTTAAATCTTAAAAAGATTTAACCAACTGTTCCTTTAGCAGCCCTTTTTCAATAGAGGACTGATTTAAGAGGAGGATACTATGCAAAAGAAAGGATTGTGTATTACCTGCGCCAATGATAAAACTTGTATTTTCCCCAGGAAGCTTCCCGTTTGGCAATGCGAAGAATTTAGTGAATATGTCACTAAAGCCACAAAACAGATAGAAATAAAGAAGAAAAAAAGTAAAATAACGGATGAAATTACATCTGAAGAATAGATAATCTTTTTATTTGCTAAGTTAGATGAGAAGTACCGAATTACGGAAGGCGTTTAGGGCCAGAACTGTCGGCACTTAAACGCCTTTTTGTTTTATGGCAAAATATATCTTTGTAACTGGTGGTGTAATTTCTAGTTTAGGTAAAGGAATTACCTGTGCCTCCATCGGTAAAATTCTTGAGGACCGAGGGTTAAAAGTTAGCCTGATGAAATTCGACCCTTATATTAATGTTGATCCTGGCACAATGAATCCTTACCAGCATGGGGAGGTTTATGTAACTGAAGACGGATCAGAAACAGATTTAGACCTGGGGCATTATGAAAGGTTCACCCAAGCCCAGATGACTAAATTCAATAATATTACCACGGGCCAGGTTTATAATGCCGTAATTTCCAAAGAAAGGCACGGCGATTATTTAGGCAAAACTATCCAGGTAATTCCGCATATCACCAATGAAATAAAAGAAAGGGTTAAAAGGGTTGCGGAGGTATCAGGTGCTGAAATTGTTATCGCAGAAATCGGTGGGACTGTTGGTGATATTGAGAGCTTGCCTTTTTTAGAGGCAGCTAGACAATTTAGATTAGACGTAGGATATCATAATGTCCTTTACGTTCACGTAACCCTTGTTCCTTTTATCAAGGTCGCCGATGAGATAAAAACTAAGCCTACCCAGCACAGCGTAGGAACGCTGCGCGAAATTGGAATCCAGCCCGATATCCTCATCTGTCGTACTGAAAAACCATTATTAGAAGATGTAAAAGAAAAAATATCCTTATTCTGTAATGTAAGAAAGGAAGCGGTGATTGAGGCAAGGGATGTAGAATCGATTTATCAGATACCAGTAGTTTTTAAAAAACAGATTTTAGATGAAATAATCTTAAGTCACTTTAATCTCATCTGTAAATTTTCAGACTTAAAGGATTGGGAGAAAAACGTAGTCGAAAGGGTGCTTAATCCTAAAGATAAGGTTAAAATCGCCATAGTGGGTAAGTATACTACATTACAGGATGCCTACAAGTCCATATATGAAGCGTTGATACATGCTGGAATTGCTAATGATGCGAGGGTAGAGATTGAGAAAATAGATTCTGAAGATATTGAAAAAAGAAGCTTCACTCAATTCCTAAAAAATATTTCCGGGATTCTTGTGCCCGGCGGTTTTGGTTATCGCGGGATCGAAGGTAAGATTAAAGCCATTAAATTTTGCCGTGAGAATAAGATCCCTTTTTTAGGATTGTGTTTAGGGATGCAGTGTGCAGTAATTGAATTTGCCAGGAATGTCTGTGGTCTAAAAGAAGCCAATTCTACTGAATTTAGACCCAAGACAAAATATCCAGTAATTAGTTTATTAGAAGAACAGAAAAAGGTTAAGGATTTAGGTGGCACCATGCGCTTAGGTGTTTATCCATGCAGGATTAAGAAAAATACATTGGCATTTAGAGTATACGGCAAGAATTTAATTCGAGAGCGGCACCGTCATAGATATGAGTTTAATAATAAATATAAAAAGATTATGGAAAAGAAGGGTATGATCCTTTCTGGGATTTATCCCAGAAAGGATTTAGTAGAGATAATTGAATTAACGAGCCACCCTTATTTTATTGCTGTACAGTTTCACCCTGAATTTAAATCCAAACCCGATAAGGCACATCCGTTATTTAGAGAATTTATGAAGGCGGCGTTGAAAAGGCAAAATAGAAAATAGTTATGGATACGACCTTAGCTTTAGAAGACGGAACGATATTTAGAGGCGAATCCTTCGGCTCTAGTGGCGAAAGATACGGTGAAGTAGTTTTTAATACTAGTATGACTGGTTATCAAGAAATCCTTACTGACCCTTCCTATAAAGGTCAGATTGTGACTATGACCTATCCTTTAATCGGCAATTATGGGATAAATAAAGAAGATGTGGAATCCCGTAAACCATTCTTAGAAGGTTTTGTAGTTAAGGAATATAGCAAAATAGCCAGTAATTGGCGGGCAGAAAAAACCTTAGAGGAGTACCTTAAGGAGAATAATATATTAGGCATTGAGGGGATAGATACGCGCGCTTTGACCTTACATATAAGAAAAGCCGGTGCAATGAAAGCAGTTTTATCCACGTTGGATTTAGATGAAAAAAGACTAGTGCAAAAAGCCAAAAATTCTTTAGGTTTAATAGGCACAGATTTGGTGAAAGAGGTTACTTGTAGCAGAAGATATATTTGGTCTGGAATTCAAAACACAAAATACAAGGTCGTGGTTTTAGACTGCGGAGTAAAATACAACATATTAAGAAAACTTATGGAGCACGGCTGCGCAGTCACTGTGGTGCCAGCAAAGACAAGTGCAGAGGAGATTTTAAAATTAAAGCCTGATGGAGTTTTGCTTTCTAATGGTCCAGGAGATCCTATAGCAGTTGGTTATGTAATTAAGACAACTAAAGAATTAATCGGAAAAATTCCTATATTTGGCATTTGTTTGGGGCATCAAATGTTAGGACTGGCTTTAGGTGGCAGGACTTATAAATTAAAATTTGGCCACCATGGTGCAAACCATCCAGTTAAGGATTTAAAGACAGGTAAGGTTTCTATCACGGTGCAGAATCACGGATTCTGTATAGATATAGACTCTTTACCTAAAAGAGAAATCGAAATTACCCATATAAATCTTAATGACCAGACTTTAGAGGGAATGCGGCATAGGAAACTGCCGATATTTTCGGTGCAATTTCATCCTGAGGCATCGGCTGGTCCGCATGATGCAGCGTATTTGTTTGGAGAGTTTATGACAATGATAGAAAAATATGCCTAAAAGAACTGATATAAAAAAGATATTAATCATTGGTTCAGGACCAATTATTATCAGTCAGGCCTGTGAATTTGATTATTCAGGAACACAAGCCTGCAAGGTCTTAAAACAAGAGGGCTTTGAGGTAGTCTTGGTAAACTCAAATCCAGCAACTATTATGACCGATCCTGAGATGGCAGACAAGACCTACATTGAGCCCATAAATATTGAGATATTAGAAAAGATTATTGCTAAAGAAAGACCAGATGCACTTCTTCCCACTTTAGGTGGTCAGACTGCTTTAAATACTGCGGTGGCTTTACATGAAATGGGAATACTAAAGAAATATAAAGTAGAGACCATAGGTGCAAATATTAAAGCCATAAAAAAAGGTGAAGATAGGCAATTGTTTAAAACAGCAATGCAAAAAATTGGACTAGACTTACCTAAGAGCGATAAGGCATATAATTTGCAAGAAGCCTCTGAAGTAGCCAAGAAGATAGGGTTTCCGGTAATTATCAGGCCGAGTTTTACTTTAGGAGGAACTGGTGGAAGCGTAGCTTATAACATCGAAGAATTTAAAGAATTAGCTAAGCGGGGCTTAGAATCTAGTATGATTAGTGAAATTCTTATTGAAGAATCAGTGATCGGCTGGAAGGAATTTGAGTTAGAAGTAATGCGGGATTTAAAGGATAATGTGGTCATCATCTGTTCGATAGAGAATTTTGACCCCATGGGAATTCATACCGGAGATAGCATCACGATTGCACCTACTCAGACATTAACTGATAAAGAGTATCAGAAGATGCGTGATGCCGCAATTGCCTGTATCAGAGAGATCGGCGTAGAGACTGGCGGATCAAATATCCAGTTTGCGGTTCAACCTGAAACTGGGCGAATGGTAATTATTGAGATGAATCCACGGGTATCACGAAGTTCTGCTTTAGCTTCTAAAGCCACCGGATTTCCTATTGCCAAGATTGCGGCAAAATTAGCTGTGGGTTATACCTTAGATGAAATCCCCAATGATATTACCAAAGAGACACCTGCCTGTTTTGAACCAGCAATTGATTACTGTGTAGTAAAAATTCCCCGCTTTACTTTTGAGAAGTTTCCATCTGCTGACTCGACCTTAACCGTTTCTATGAAATCAGTGGGCGAGGTAATGGCCATAGGCAGGACTTTTAAAGAAGCCTTTCAGAAGGCATTACGCTCTTTAGAAATAGGTCTTGCTGGTTTGGATGATTTGAAATCTCCACCAACCGACGATGAATTAAAAAAGAATTTAAGAGTTCCTTGCGTCTCAAGAGTTCTTTATATAAAACAGGCCATAAAAAGAGGCAAGAGTATCGAAGAAATTTATAAATTAACCCGAATTGACCCTTGGTTTCTGGAAAATATTCGTCAGATTGTAGAATTGGAAGAAGAGATAAAGTCAGAATTGAAATTGAACCACGAGGAAAGTTCGGCTGATTTACTTAAAAAAGCAAAGGAATTTGGATTTTCAGATTTACAGATTGCCCGTTTGTTAAACCAAACCGAAGATACTATAAGAAAGTGGCGTCAAGGATTAGGGATAAAGCCAAATTACAAACTGGTAGATACTTGTGCTGCAGAATTTGAGGCTCACACTCCTTATTATTATTCAACATATGAATCTTAAAGTTATCTCATTAGGGAGGCAGTTATGTTAAGAGTAGAAATTTATATCACATTGAAAAGAACCGTTTCCGATCCTCAAGGGCTAACCATTAAACACGCCTTAGAATCATTGGGTTATAAAGATTTAGCAGACGTTCGTATTGGAAAATTAGTGATTATTAAACTAAATTTCAAAGATAAAGAAAGAGCTGGACGGAAAATTAATGAGATGTGTAAGAAGCTACTGGCAAACCCTATCATAGAAGATTACAGTTTCAATATCAAAGAGCTGTAAACAATTAGATACTTCGGACGCTTTTAATTATCGCGTCCTCAGTATCAATTCGCCCCGCCAGAGGCGGGGCTCATTGAGGAATAAATGAAATTTGGGGTCGTGGTTTTTCCTGGTTCTAATTGCGATCAGGACTGTTTTTATGTAATAAAGGATGTTTTAAAGAAACCCGTTAGGTATATTTGGCATAAGGACACTGATGTTGATGGTCTTGACTGTGTTATATTGCCAGGAGGATTTAGCTACGGAGATTATTTGAGGACGGGTGCTATAGCCAGATTCTCTAAAGTGGTTGAGTCTATCACTAATTTTGCCAGGAAAGGTGGTACTGTAATAGGAATCTGTAATGGTTTTCAAATACTCCTTGAAGCAGGACTCCTGCCTGGTGTTATGTTAAGGAATAAGAATCTTCATTTTATTTGTCGGTATGTTTATATAAAGACAGAGAATAATCAGACAAGGTTTACCAAGTTGTATAATAGAGGTCAGATTTTAAAGATACCTATCGCACACAACGAAGGCAATTATTATATCGATGCGGCTGGATTAAAGGAACTAAAAAATAATAACCAGATAATATTTCGTTATTGTTCTGCTAGAGGAGAAGTTAGTGAGCAGTTTAATCCCAATGGCGCATTAGATAATATTGCAGGCATAATGAATAAAAAAGGAAATGTTTTAGGTATGATGCCGCATCCGGAGCGCAGTTCCGAAAGAGAACTTGGCTCCCAAGACGGTTATCCTGTATTTAAATCAATAGTCAAATGGCTAAAGACGCAAAGAACAAGATAAAACCCGAAGTGTATCGTTCGCTTGGTTTAAGCGACCAAGAGTATCAGAACATCTTGAAGATTTTAAAGCGCGAGCCTTCAAATACAGAATTAGCGATGTTTTCAGTGGAGTGGTCTGAGCATTGTGGTTATCCACGTTCGCGAAAATGGCTTAGACTTCTACCCAAGACAGGCAAATACAAGACGCTGATAGGTGAAGATTCTGGAGGGATTATTATTGATGACTTAGCCATAATTTTTAAGATGGAGAGCCACAACCATCCTTCACAGATTGAGCCGAAACAGGGAGCTGCTACAGGAGTAGGCGGAATTATAAGGGATATATTCACCGCTGGTGCTAGGCCAATAGCATTGTTAGATTCTCTGCGTTTTGGGCCGCTTAATCAGACTTATAATAGATATTTGTTTACTGGCGTCATAGACGGAATTCAGTTCTATGGAAATTGTGTGGGAGTGCCCACTGTTGGGGGTGAAATATACTTTGATGAGAGTTATAGTGGAAATTGTTTGGTTAATGTAATGTGTATCGGTATAGCTAAGAAAGATAAGATAGCTCGGGCGCGCGCATTTGGTAAAGGAAATCTAATTATGTATGTTGGCTCAAGCACAGGAAGAGACGGAATTGGCGGATGTAGTATTCTTGCTTCGCATGAATTTAAAAAAGGCGAAGAGAAAAGGCCGACAGTTCAGATTGGAGACCCCTTTACAGAGAAGTGCTTGATCGAGGCAACCTTAGAAGCGATCAATACAGGATATGTTGTGGGGATTAAGGATATGGGAGCAGCGGGTCTTACCTGTTCAACAAGCGAGATGGCCTCCGCAGGCAAATCAGGCATGGATGTAGAGCTGCAGGCTGTTCCGAGACGAGAAGAGAACATGGAACCCTGGGAAATTATGATGTCTGAGTCTCAAGAAAGGATGCTGGTTTGTGTTAAAAAAGGTAAAGAGGAGCAAATAAAGAAAATATTTTTAAAATGGGATCTTAATGCTTCTGTTATCGGTAAGGTTACTGACGACGGACTGGTTACTATCAAGGATAACGGTAAGATAGTGGCTCAGATAAATGCACATTCTTTAACTAAGGCGCCGTTATATGATATGCCTTATAAAAAACCAAAGTATTTAAAGATATTAAATAAATTTGAGCTCAGTAAGATTCCTGAACCAAAAGATTATAATAAGGTCTTGCTGAAACTTTTGGCAGCGCCATCTATTACCAATAAGACCTGGGTATACGAGCAATACGACCATATGGTTCAGACCAATACCGTGGTATTGCCTGGTTCGGATGCGGCAGTGCTCAGATTAAAAGGAACAAATAAGGCAATAGCAGCTGCTACCGATTGTAATAGTCGTTATTGTTTTCTTAATCCCTACAGAGGCGCGCAGATTGCCGTAGCAGAGGCAGCCAGGAACCTTGTCTGTTCAGGAGCCCATCCAGCAGCAGTTACAGATTGTCTTAATTTTGGAAACCCGGAGAAGCCAGAAAGTTTCTGGCAATTTAAAAATTGTGTGGAAGGGATTGCCGATGCCTGTAAATTTTTTAATATAGCTGTAGTAAGCGGAAACGTCTCTTTCTACAATGAAAGCCCACAGTCCGCTATCAATCCTACTCCGACTATAGGCATGATAGGTATTCTCAATGATATAAATAAAGCCTGTTCGCAAAATTTCAAGCAAGAGGGCGATGTTGTAATTCTTTTAGGCTATTGTAGAGAAGAATTAGGCGCAAGCGAGTATCTAAAAGAGATGCACAATTTAACAAGAGGTAATGTCCCTCAATTAAATCTGAAATTAGAACATAGAGTTCAGAAGGCAGTCCTTGAATCAATAGAGAAGGGTTTAGTGAATTCAGCCCACGATTGTTCTGAAGGAGGACTAGCAGTGGCTTTGGCTGAATGCTGCGTTTCTAATAAAGACAATATGATAGGCGCTAACATCAATAATTTAAATTATGATATGAGACGAGATGCTTTACTTTTTGGTGAATCCCAATCAAGGATTATTTTTTCCTGTAGTAAGGATTCCGTGGAAAAAATTAGAAAAATTGCCCTAGAATTTAAAGCTCCCTTTTGTGTTATTGGTAAAACCGGCGGTAGAGTTTTAAGAATTTTAAAGGCAGAAGAAGAATTAATCTATTTGCCTTTAGAAGATTTATATAAAGAGTGGGGCGGGTCGTTAAAGAAAGAAATTGAGGGATAATATATATGTGCGGAATATTCGGGATATATCCACATAAAGATGCAGCGCACCTGGCCTGTTTGGGTCTTTATGCACTCCAGCATCGAGGCGAAGAATCAAGCGGAATAATCACGCGCAGTGGTAAAAAGGTATATTTACATAAAGCCTTAGGGTTGGTGAGCGATGTTTTTGATGAAAAAATTATGCGCAGTCTGCGTGGTGAACTAGCAGTAGGGCATGTGCGTTATTCTACAACGGGAAGTAGCAATATCAAGAATACCCAACCCTTTTACGTAAAATCAAAAATTGGCGATATCGCTATTGCCCATAATGGAAACCTTACTAATACGTTAAGTCTCCATCGGGAATTAGAGAACAAAGGTGCTCTGTTTCAGACTAGTATGGATTCAGAAATTATCGCTCATCTTCTTGCGCATAGTCAAAATAAGGATTTTAAAAACGCAATCATTTGGTCGCTCTCTAAACTAGAAGGGGCTTATTCGTTGGTCTTAATGCTCAACGATGTACTTATTGGAGCAAGAGATACTTTTGGCTGGCGGCCGCTGTGCTTAGGTAAATTAGACGGGGCATATATTCTGGCTAGTGAAACTTGCGCCTTAGATTTAATTGGCGCCCAATATATAAGAGATATTGAACCCGGAGAAATTGTATTTATAAAAAAAGATGGTCTTGAGTCCATCAAGCCTTTTAAAAAAACACATCATGCCTTTTGTATTTTTGAATACATCTATTTTGCCAGACCCGACAGTAATATTTTTGAACATAATGTGTATATGACGCGTAAAAGACTTGGGGCGCAATTAGCAACTGAATTTCCAGCTGAGGCAGATCTGGTAATGCCCATTCCCGATTCAGGTACATATGCGGCTTTAGGATTCTCTGAAGCCTCAAAGATTTCTTTCGAATACGGAATGATTCGTAATCATTATATTGGAAGAACGTTTATTCAACCAACTCAAAATCTACGTGATTTTCGAGTGAAAATAAAGCTTAATCCTTTAAAAGAAGTATTAAAAGGCAAAAAAGTAGCGATAATTGAAGATTCCATTGTGCGTGGCACGACTAGTAGAATGCGCGTAAAAACTATACGCCAAGCAGGAGCAAAACTGATACATATGCGGGTAAGTTGTCCACCGCTTAAATTCCCTTGTTTTTACGGAATAGATTTTCCTACTAAAAAAGAACTCATTGCCTCTAAGCACGATATTGGCTGGGTTAGAGACTTTATCGGTGCAGATAGTTTAGAATATTTGAGTCTAGAGGGAATGTTAAATTCCATGCCTCTTCCAAAAGAACATTTCTGCACTGCTTGCTTTACGGGAAAATATCCTATTGATCCTGCCTCCCGTATATCTAAGCAAATTTTAGAAAAATAAAAACCCTCCTTTTTAGGTTATTTCTAACCTCATTAAACCAAACAAAATAAAATCAGCTTGAATAGAACAACAGGATAACGTATAATATAAATTGTCCTCTTGATATATTTGATTTTCTGTTTTTCTTTGGGCAAAATTTTGCCCGCACCAAAATTTTGCTTCGCGGTTTCTCAAGCGTCATACGCGAGAGGCTCGGCAATGCCGCACCGAATAGGTTTTTAAATTGTTGATTGCGGCAAAGCGG
>Ga0180732_1002325_pt1 | contig 10254 bp, 9 predicted proteins | sample KR11_01MetaG_FD_148674 | JGI IMG/M metagenome (GOLD analysis project Ga0180732, IMG submission 148674) | Groundwater microbial communities from the Olkiluoto Island deep subsurface site, Finland - KR11_0.1 MetaG | ecosystem: Environmental > Aquatic > Deep subsurface > Groundwater | place...
ATAGATACAACACCACCAACAATAGATTTTGTCAGTCCAACGGATGATGATAACAGTATTATTTCAAGAAATTGGACTTATATAAATGTAACCGTGACTGATTCTGGTTCACCAGATAATCTCACATCGTTTATAGATTGGAATAATAGTCTTATTGGTTGGTGGAGATTCGATAATACTACAGACTTTTTAGACCATTCAACACATTCCAACGACTGCACGAATAACGGAACTACATATACGACATCAGGTAAGTTCGGTGGCGCTAGAGATTTCGATGGAATTGATAACTATGTTGACTGTAGTAATGATTCAAGTATGAATTTTGGAACTAGTGATTTCTCGTTTGAAGCATGGTTTAAGAATATCGGAATACAAGTAGCAACTGGTCAACAAATTGTTGTGAAAGAATATAATATAGAAGGAGTCGGTGGCGGTTGGGGTTCCGAAATGTTGGGCGATTCAGGAATAATCGATTTCTGGACTTATGGAACTACGGTATTTTCTACAGAATCATATAATGATAGTCAATGGCATCATATTGTAGATGTTAGAAAAGACAATGTATTATATCTTTATGTTGATGCTGTGCTTGTTGATAGTGATTCTGAATCAAGTCCTGATAATATAGATAATATTGGGAACTTCACGATAGGAAATTATCCTGGGATATATTTAGAAGCTTCTTTCAATGGTACAATAGATGAAGTCAGACTTTGGAATCGTGCTTTATCAGAAGAAGAAATCAACGCTTCATATAATACTGGAATATATCGTTTATATCACAATTTTACTAATTTAATTGAAGGTACATATACCTACACCGCCTACGCCCAGGACTTGGCAGGCAACGTCAACCAGACAGAGACAAGGACAATTACAATTACAATTGACACACTACCACCAACAGTTTCATGGGTATATCCAACTGATAATATGTTTACAACTTCATGGAATTACAGTATTGGATTCACACCGCATGACGAAACACAACTTGTTAATTGTACTCTTAGAGATAATAGGTCTGGTTCAATGGAAGATACTGTTGGTAATACTTCTATCTTAGTAGATAATTCAGTTAATACTATTGCAGAAACATTTACAGAAGACGGTAGTTATAATGTTTCAATTAAATGCTGGGATACTTCTTCTAATTCAGCAGAAACTATTGGAAGATTGTTTACATCTGATATAACGTTACCAATGATAGAATTTGTTTTACCTACACCAGAAGACAGCGAAACTATATCAACAGATTCGGTTTATATAAATGTAAGCGTATCTGATAGCGGAAGTCCAAATAATTTAACTTCGTTTATAAATTTTGATAATTCGCTTAAAGGATATTGGAGATTCAATAATGAAAGTGGTGAAAATAGTACATACTTCAAAGATTGGTCGGGATATGGAAACAATTGTACATGTACTGTTTGTGTCGGAGAATGGGAATCAGAAGGGGGCGGATTGAAATTCGGCAATGCAATAGAATCGGCATATACTATTAATGATTATCTCACTTGTGGAAACGATAGTAGTCTTGATATAACTGACAAAATTACTGTCGAAGCATGGATTAAACCTTCAGATGTCACTTCTTACGGCATGGTTTTAGCAAAGACTCCATGGTCAGGAACAAACGGTTCGTTTGTATTGAAGCAATCAACAAACGATATAAAATGGAGTATTGTAAATGGAACGACAGAACATTCAACTATCGTTTATGATATTTTATCTAACGATAATTGGTATCATATATTAGGGACGTTTAACGGAACATCAATAAGGATTTACGTAAACGGTGAATTGAAAAACGAAACTTTATGGACGGGTACGATTCCACACACGAACAATAACCTGATAATCAGTCTGGATGGGGATTTAGTAGGTTGGGATTTCGTGGGATTGATGGATGAGATAAGAATCCATAACCGAGTTTTAGGAGATGACGAAATAAAAACTAGTTATAACGGTGCATTAAACAGACTTGAAACAAACTTTACATCTTTATCAGAAGGTAGTTATAGTTATACTGCCTTTACTCAGGATTTGTCCGGGAATGTAAACAGTACAACGAGAATAGTTACAATCGAATTACCGAAGTATATACTTTTATATTTAAACGGTTCAAGTTCAGATAGATATTATGAACAAGGTAGTTATACTAATTTAACTGGAATTTATTATTATGCAAACGGTTCTATATGTTCTAATTGTAATATCTGGTTGGATATAGATGCACTTGGTTACGGAATTAATTACACTACAGATTCAAGTGGAATAGTTCAATTGGATTTCGAGACTTTTTCGAGTTTAGATGAGTTATATGATATAATTGATTTATATGATTTCGAGACGCAGACTTTCGAAGGTTGGGATAGTAATTACGCGCTACAATATGTACTTACTTCAAGCGGATGTTCTCATGGTGATTATTGTCTTAGTATAACAAGTGGTGGCGGCGAGAACGGTAGGATTTCCAAACATACTACTGCAAGTATAATGATAATAGACTTTCATAAACAGACAAATAGTTGGGTAGATAACGATTACTGGAATATAACAGTAGACGGAGTAGAAGTTTATAGTAGTATTCCTTATCCGAATCAGGATAATTTGATTGTAAATCTTGGAAATGAAGGTATTGATAAAGAGGTTAATATTACCAGTAAAGCGACTATTTACACAAGTCATTATACGCATCCGTCTGTTGACTTTATCCGATTCGCTAACCAGATTGATACAGAATTATTATTTTCTGGTAATGGCAAGACAGAAAAGACATTCGGTTGGATTCTTGCGGACAAAGATGATATTAGTTCTATTAAATTCAATATTACTGGTATACCAGACGGCGAACTTCACGTAGATGAAGAGGATAGTTATATTTGTAACGGTACTTTTAATCCTTATCTTCCTTGTTCACGGGCAGTAGATGAAGATATCACAACAGCAGCTGTTTTAGAAGACCCCGGTGTTGGCGATATAATTGAAGTATGGTACATTCCTCCGGGTGTTAATGCTATAAATTTTTCTGCTAAATATGAGAAATATCTAAGCGTACAAGGAACAGATAGTCCGCATTCGTGTTGGAACGGTACTGACTGGTATGTACTTAATCTTAGTTATCCTGGTATTCAACCGAACATTATCAACAGTTCAACTGTTCCGATAAGTTGTTTTTCAAATTCTGAACTTAGAGTTAAGACATTACTGGAAAACAGCGGATTTGCCTCAGATTTCGGTATTTATATAGAAGGATGGATTGATTTATTTGATATATATCCGAAAAACGTTTCGATTGATATAAACCAAGACGGATTAGATAATTATTATCCAGATTCTTATTTGATTGGCGAAAATACGTTCGAACTTAAAGAAACTGCTGATAATTTAGAACGGAAGAATATAACGTTTCAAACAAGTGGAGTTAATACAGTTAACTTTAAATTTCCATTAGAAAGTTTTAATAATATTACAGGCAGTTTCGATTTAACTGGATTTAGTTATACCGTTTCTGAAGACGAGACTATTTTCACTAATTCAACTGCTAATATAAGTGTTAGTACTGTTACGAACAATCTCTGGGAATTGGATATAACTACTACAGGTTTAATAACGTCAGGCACTTCAATTAGATTCCCGCACGGTATTTATTTAGACGGTGGTAACGTTCATCCGGTTAAGATTTATAATATAACAAGTCAAGCTAGTTCTAATTCGCCGGTTATTGTAACAGGCGAGAAATGGGGCGGGAATAGCAGTCTAAGAGTTAATCCAACTAACTCGTCTGAAATTATCTGGACTCCTTTTACTAATATTAATAATAACGAAATTTATAGGCTTATACTCGGTAAAAACGCTACATGGGATAATAGTACAAGTAATATCGAATTGGTATTAAATTCCAGCGGTACTTTTCCAATGCTTAGATTAAATATAACAGGTTCGATAGTTCAACCGACCGAAAGTACGTCTACTGATAGTTGCAGTATTTCAAATTTATGTGAATATACGTGTTGGGGCAGTCCGTGTCTTTATGCAGATTGTTCTTTTGGAAGTACTTCAAATTTCTGTGGCGGAAGTTATTACGATAATTTAGATTGTAACGCTAATTTAGGAACGTGTCTAGGTGCAACTGGAACGGGATTACTTACTTACCCGGTTTACGATTCTGACAGTGTAAGTAAGATTTCGTTTAGACATTCTTATTATACGTATGGTGCTTATACAGATTATTCGTTTTATTATTATAATTATTATTCGAGTTCGTACGAGTATATTTCAATTTCCAGTATTAGAAGTTGGTATCTACCTGTTCAGACTAATACAAATTCTGAAAAAAACGCAGGTAATTATCTACAAAATGACGAGTTAAAGTTAAAAGTAATAATGAAAGACAGGGGGTCTGGTCAATCTTCGATGTATTATAAACCAATATTGATTTATAACAGAAGCGCTTATCAACCTGAGATTAAAATAGGCGGGTCGAGTATCTGGTCTAAAGACAGTATCTTCACCGGTTCTGAAAATTCAGACGAACTTAATTCCTATATAACAGGTAATACTGTTTTAAACATAAGTTCAGAAGCGAGATACGGCGAGATATTAGTTTACTTCACGCCTTTTTGGAGCAGTGCACCTGAAAACATCAGTATTAAAATCGGAACGAGTTCAACTGACTTTTACAGTAATAACACAGTTTTCAATTCGACTGAAAGTATTACAATCGAGGGCGACGAGATACAGGATTATATCTATTCAGAATGTACTAGTACGCCATGTTCAGTTCCTTTTTATATCTCGTCTGATACTAGTGGCGTACTTGAAATCAGTAATATTAATTTTACTTATAATTATGATAATATAGAACTAAACAAAGATTTGATTACAGAAGGTCGACCGAGAATAAATATAACGTTTTATAACGGTAATGTTACAATTGACGGTATTAATATAACTTATTTCGGTAATAAGAATATAACTGTAGTTGCTCATAATGACGATTATAGTCTAAACGATACGCAGGTTATTCAAGTGGTCTTTAGTAATTTCACAATCGATTATCCGCCTAATATAGACTATTGGGAACTGTTTCCGTATTCTGCGACACAGCAGAACGTTATTCCGTTCGGCGGTAATCCGTTCTTTTATTTAAATGAATTTAACAGAGCGGATAAACCGAATACGAGTGTATTAATTAAATTAAACGAATCTATCGGCTGCGCTAGTATTAGGGCAACCAGTACAAGCGGCGATAGTATTATTATTAATACAAGTTACCAGAATATTTGTACAAATATCGGGTTCGAAAAGACCTGTAATATTTCGAATTTCGTTGATTTAGCTTGTACTGCCGGCGATTTCTACGAACCGGTGTTTATATTTACAGGTAAATGTATCGAGTGTGTATAATGCCAATAATAACAAAATCGCGTGGCGGCAGTATTTACATTCCAGTTAATGTATTTACGCCTAATTTCCGTATCGATATTAATGGAATTAATGTAACTAATTACTTGATTAACGGAAATGTAACTCTACCTGTTTTACCTGTTTTAGCGAGTACAAGTATTACTTTAAGTAACTTAAACGGACAGTATTTGAACTTATTTAACGCAGGCGACAATATCGAAATCTGGGTCGATTACGGTACTAGTAACCCGCCTAGTAATAAGATATTCAACGGCAAGATAGATAATATAAACTACGGTTTGAACGCGCGTGACGGCTGGATTATTTATTTAGAAGGTAGAATGGCGCCGCAACTTAAAGATATTATTATCAACGAACAGTTTAATAATACCGAGATTTCAACTGCAATTAAACAGATAATAGATAACTATCCGGTTGGTATTAGTTATACTAACGTAACAGGAACTTCTACTAATACAACTGTAACGTTTAGAAACGTATCTGTTTCGAAAGCTATATCTGAGTTATTAGACCGCGCGAACCAAACAGGTTATATAGATACTTCATTAGATTTACATACGTTTACTAGCGGTTCTATTCAAAATAATACTGAACGTGTTATATTCGGTAATAATTTAATATCGTGCAGTAGGATCGGAACAGATTACGACGATGTAAAGAACAGAGTTACTGTTTACGGTAATTCAGATAATAATATGTTGCTTATAAAAACAGAAGAAGATTTAGATTCGCAAAGTGCGCTTTGGCGTAAAGACGAGGTTATTACAGATAGCAGTATGGACCAGATGGACGAAATCCAGGAGAGAGTTGATATAGAGCTTAGTAACAAACTTGTTACTACTATTAGCGGTAAATTAAATTCACTTGGTTTACCTTCTTTAAAACCGGGCGATAGTATCAAAGTTTCTATCCCTTATTGTAACGTAAATGGCTATTATACTATTAGTTCTTTTACGCATCATTTCAGTAACGCTGGCTTTTTAACAGATTCAGACGTTTCAAAGAAGAGGATAAAACTAGCTGATATATTCAAGGAACGGATAGACGCTGAAGACGGACTAAGGGCTTACGATAACCCGAATAATTTAGAGAACAGTTATAGAATAAACTTCGACGAAAGTCCTGCTGTTGTAACAGTTACAGACGCTAGTATAGAAAACGGGATACTTACATTAACAGGAACGAGCGGTACGTGTATTAGTGATACTTACGAAACTGATAAGAATATTACTAAACTCGAACTTAGAGTTTACGGTAGTTATCCTGATATCGAGAACGATACTTATCAACTTAGTATAGATAACGGAATAAGCTGGCTAACAGTTAGTCCCGGCGTACTTTATACGAGTACAGATGGCGGAATAGGTCAGACTTATTTCGAAAATACAAGCGGTAAGTTATTAAAGATTAAAATTAATTTAAACGGAGATAGTACCCATAAGAGTTTATACGAAGGTATTACCTGTATTTTTACGTAGAATTGGTGATTAAAATGAAATGTTCGATAGTTTATTTAATGGTAATAGCAGTATTAATGGTTATGTTAGTTTACGTTTATTCCGTTAATAACGACACGAAGGAATTAACTAAAAATTCAACCGGTAAAGTTATCTGCGTACCGAGCGATAGAATACCGGTGAACCAATATTTTTTTATAATGCATACTATTATTATAGTAATATTAATTTCAACTGTAGTGTGGCAAAAACGTAATTTCGACCATTTAAAAGAAAAGAACTGTATAAAGTAATAATATTGTGAATTTTATGGAGCATAGTGTAATAAATCATATAGAGTTAATATTCTATTCGCTACTGTCTTTCCTTGGTGGAATCGTGCGCGAGATAAGTAGAAAAACTAACGGAAAGACGTTTGTAACTTTTCTATCAGAAGGTTTTATTGGAATGTTTACAGGTGCAGTTACTTATTTATTATTAGTAGACTATTTCAACGGTGCCGCGCTTGGCGGTATTTGCGGATTGTCAGGTTGGATGGGCTCGACTATGCTAGACTTTCTATCGAAATTAGTTGCTGGTAAAATCAAATTAAATTTTCAAAAATAAAATTATTTAATTTCAATACCGAGTTCTCCAAAGTTTATAACATCTTTTTGGTTTACTTGCCATGTTTTATTTTCGTTAAAAATGTAATATATTAAATAGTTTCCAATTTTTTGTTTAAAGTCGTTGTTTGGAATTTCAAGTTCTTTATAAGTATTTGAAGTCGCTTCGAGTATGAATGTTTTACCGTCGCGGTAGTAAATAGTAAACATATGTCCACCACCGTTATATAACCCAATAGCTGCAAATACGTTTTTTTCACCAATTCTTCTTGCTAGTCCTATTCTATAAAAAGATACGTCTTCACAATCCGCTTTACGCAATTTGTTTGTTTCAAAATTCAGTTGCCAGAAATCTGGAATTTGGTGTTCTTCGTAATTATCGTAAACGTATGTAATTTTATCTTCGTAAATTGTCTTTAAGCTTGATAATTTTGGCAGACTATTACAATTTTTAATAAAGTCTGTTATATTAATTGGAACAGTATTTTCTTTTTTGAATATCCATCTTTTTGTATAAATTAAATTTACGTTAGATAGTTTCGAGTCTAATAGATTTTCAAACTCCGTTCCTGACTGGATTAGTTTAACTCTATCGTTTATTTCTTTAATAGACACTGCTAAAGTATCAATCTGTGTTTTAATATCCGTATCGTTTGATTTAATCAAAGTAAGGTTATCGTAAATAAGCGTGAGTTCTTTTTCGTAATTTCCGTTGAAGTTTGTTATATATTTATTAAGCCGTTCTAAATCGTCTTTAACGTTTGTTAAACCAATCAAATCTCTGAATGAATCTAGTATCGACATGGTTTCACCCGAAATAAGAATGGTCTTTAATAGATTTAGGCGTGTCTTTACTGTCTTTTAGTTTAAAGTAAACTTCGCCGTTAGAAGTTTTATAAAATCCCATCTGGTCGAATACGTTACCTGCTATATTAGCAGAATTCATTACTTCAATTGAATCTACAATTGATTTAATCACTTTACTCGCTTTAATATAATGATGGCTCGCAAATAACGGGTTATCGGGCGTGTCTTCCAGTATTTTAACTAAAATCGTTTTATCGTTATCTATTATTTTATTGATTTCTTCTAAGAACTTTTCTTTACCTATTTCTTTATCCATATTAACACCTTTTGATTAATTTTAAGAAACTATCCAGTTTAATGCAAACGTACGGTTCGTTAAAGTTTTTTTTGAAAATAACGAGCGGTTCTTTTCCTTTTGAATTTGATTTAGATTGTTCGATTGCTTTCCAGATATTGAGTTGTTCAGAACATTTTGCCTCAACTGAATATGGAAACACTTTCTTGGCTCTTTCGGATAAGATTATATCTTCACCGGTAACCGACGCTGGTGACGAACAAACATCACGTTCTTCTAATCCGAACGTTTCTCTTATTTTTGTTGCAACGAATTTCTGGAATCCGCGCCCCTTGCTTTTTGCCGATCGCATTTTAATAAAATCACCTGATTAGTTGTTGACAATCTTTAGGTACTTCGTTACCGAAACAATCCCAACCGACTCGTCGTTCTCGTGCGAACATTTCTAAAAAAGGCGGGTAGCTTACCTTTTCTATCAATTCGTACATTTTAACTGGTTTTTTAGAATGTTCCGTCCTTGGCGCAGTGAATCCTGTAACGCCCTGTTGTCTAACGCCGTTTAAAGTTTTATACGGTAACATTCCTTTAACTGCGAATAGACAGTGTTCCGTATTTCCCCGATGATACTGTCCTAACCCTGTTCTATCTTTCAACCAAGTAATGCACGTTTTATATTTAAATCCAAGCGAATTTATTACTTCAAACCCGTCTTGCATGAAGTTATTCGTTACCCACAGATATAAATGGCAGTTTTCGTCTACTTTATCTTTTAATTCTGATTTAAGTAGTTTAATTATATCAGGCGTTTTCATAATCGGATAATGTCTATCTGCGCCTCGTTTGATTTTACCGCCACCCCGTTCGTACCAGGGCGGGTCTATTAAAATAGTTTTATAAAGCATTTCCATCCCAAATGAATATACAATTTTCCCAGTCATTACCGTTTTTCGATATTCGTCCTTTTATTATGAACGTAGTCTCGCCGTCGTTATTAGTCTCTTCGCTAATAGTTTCAAGAGTTTGGATATAATATTCGTTTATCATTTCAACCAAACGATTTCTTTACTTTTTCGATATCAATTTTCTGACCTTTTTTTATTGCTTCAACTAATTTTATTATTTCAAATACTTCATTAAAAGTATCCAAATAAATTTCTGTTATATCTACATTAATACCGTCTGGGCGTATCGGTTCTATCGTTATTTTCATATTATCAATTTCCTTCAAATTTCATCAAAAAAATCGTTATGCTCCGTGCCCGAAAAAAACTTTGTCTTAAAGTAGTCATTTACCCTATATTCCAGACACTCAACTATAGGAAAAAGGGGATTAGGACGATTTTTGAAATTTACTGATATCGATTTTAGTCGTTTTTTGACCTTTTTCACTTTCGATAACAGTACCCTCTTTTTCACGTTTTTCCTGATTTTCCCTCTGACAAGATTCTGCAATTTCCTGAATTTCCTGAATTTTTAGCCAGCCATGGTTATGACCCAGATATTTATCTTTCTCGAATATTTTATAAGCAGTTAAAATCAACGCTTCTTTTGTTGCTCTGTTAGTATCTTCGCCGAACATTTTCTTTTTCTTTTTACGTATATTTCTATAAATCTTTTCGTAGTCTAATTCTTCTATTATTTCTTTCATAGTTTCACC
>Ga0180732_1002326_pt1 | contig 10252 bp, 9 predicted proteins | sample KR11_01MetaG_FD_148674 | JGI IMG/M metagenome (GOLD analysis project Ga0180732, IMG submission 148674) | Groundwater microbial communities from the Olkiluoto Island deep subsurface site, Finland - KR11_0.1 MetaG | ecosystem: Environmental > Aquatic > Deep subsurface > Groundwater | place...
GCAGGAATTAGCAATTATTGAATATAATGATAAAATTATAGAAATTAATAGCAAAGCCGCAATAGAAGAAAATAAGCAGATGGAAGAATGGGCGTTGTTTGGTTTAGAAAAAGTGAAATCAGCGAAAGATGCCATAGAAAAAATAGCAGGATTTGAAGAAACATATAGAAAATCTCAAGCTGACCAACAAAAAAGAGCCATGAAAGAAAGATTAACTGAATCTGAATATAATACATGGCTGGCAAAAAATGAATTTGAAGAAGAACAGGCAAATAATGCAAAACGAATAGCTGATCTTAGAAAATTTAAAACAGAATTATCTGAAACAAAAATACCAAGTGGACAATTACAACCATTGTTAAATGATATAGATTCTTTAATAGCAAAATGGGAGGAAGCAGGAACTAAATTAAAAACAGAAGATTTTTTACCATATGACCCAAAAGACATGGTGGGTGGTTTTAAAAAAGGCATTGATGAAATGGTAGAAGATTGGTCTGACGGCTATTCTTTAATGAAAGACTTAGCAAAAGATGCAGCAGAAAGCATACAAAGTACGTGGTCAGACATTGTATATGACAACATGATAGGTGAATTAAAATCTATAAATGATTATTGGAAGGTTCTTAAAAACACCATTTTAAAATATATTGCAGATATTGCTACGAAAATGGCTATGTCAAGTATTGCTAAATTTGACTGGCTTGGTGCTGCAATGACATTAATTGGGGCTGGAACTACTATTGCTGGTGCTGGTGCTGGTGGCGGTGGTGGCGGTGCTGGTGGAGGGGGAGGCGGCACAACTTCTCCAGCAGTAACTTATGTGCATGGTGGTGGCGATACAAGCCAGTCTAATAAGGGCTTTCGTTCATTCTCAGATGCCATCAGAATGCATTCTGGTGGCGAGGTTATGCGTATTCTTAAAAAAGGTGAATATGTAATGCAGGATTCTGCTGCAAAAAGCATAGGGCGTGGCAATCTCGACCAAATGAATAGAACAGGTCAAATGCCAAACCAATCTCAGCCACAAATTATAGACAGAAGAACTACAGTTAATTATATACAGGCAATAGATGCTGCAAGCTTTGAGCAAACTCTTCGAGAAAAAGGTGGCAGAGCTATATACGATATGTCTTTGAACAGTTATAGTGCAGCAAGGGGCAAACGAGACCCAAGAGTTATAAATAGATAAAGGTAGATAAAATATTATGCCAACTTATTTTCCATTTGCAGTACAACCTGATTTTAGTGAACGAATAGCAATTCATCCGACACTGAGAAATCCGCTTGGTCAGAATATTCTGGCTACCCGTAAACAGTTCGAGAAAACCCATAGAATAGTTTATACTTACTTTAAACTATCAAACAGGCAATACCGCATTATAGATAATCATATCGGCAGTGTAAATGGCGGAGTTACATCTTTTTATTTAGTGCATTGGGGAGAGCCAAAGATTGTAAAAGCCATAGACACAAAAGGATATATTACATTAAATAATATAAGTAAATTGAGTGCCAATACTGGAGATGGTGGCAATAAAATATGTCTTTGGAAGAACTCTGGTGATTATGGAAACGATAATGCAGTATCAAGTAATGTTATTACTGATAAAAATAAATCATGGACAACAAACGAATGGCAGAACCATAAAATATCTGATTCAAATGGCGTAGAATTTAATGCAAGTTCTAATACTTCTAATACCATTACTCACAATGCAAGTTCGTTAAGCACATTTTATCCTGGGGCATATGAACTATACAGATACGAAAGCCATACAATCACAGATGTTAATGCTACCACAAGAGTTGTTACCTTGAACGCAAGTATTACCATGACATATTCCGCTGGAGTACAGTTTGTAATGCCTGTTTATGAAGTATTTTATGAAAAAGATTCTTTAGAGTTAGAGCAGACGGGCGAGTTTAACAGAGAAGCAAACGATAACTACGGCCCATTTTTCAGCGGTGAACTGGCATTCTTACAGAAAGGCAGTAACTGATGAGCATAGATACCAATGCTTCATTTGACGTAGAAAAAAACAAACTTCAATCTGGCGGTATGCTTAATCTGTTTCAGGTACAGGTTCAGGCATCTCCTATATTATATGAATATTGGGCTGAATATAATGCTTCGATTACTTATTTCATACCAGGCACAGTTACACCACAGGTATATGAACCATTCCCAATAGGGCGTGGCGAGATAGAAACAGATGACGGCACAAAAGCTCCAACTCTCGATATAAATATAGGCGCAGTTGATCAGACTATAGTATCTTATCTGGAATCTAATGATGCTCTCAGAAGAAACAGGGTTAAAGCAATAACTGTGCCAAAAGATATGCTCGGCAATGCCAGTGCATGTATCGTAGATACTTTTTATATAGATGGAGCTGCGATAGATCATGATAAAGAAATTGCTTCTTTTCAGCTAACAAGCAGAGGGCAGGTCGATAATGTAACAGTGCCATTGCGCTCTATGAGGCGTGACCAATGCCAATGGAAATATAATGCAAGTGATTGTATAGCAAGCACAGGTTCTTCTGGGTATAAAACACCATTGACCGACAGTAAATGTAAGCATACAAAAGCTGATTGTGCTTCTAAGAATAATGTAATTAATTTTGGTGCATTCCCAGGAATAGGAACGAGAAAGATTGTCTTTAGATAGTAAGAAAATAGATATAGTAAAATATCTTGGCATTCCATACAAGCATGAGGGCAGGGATTTTAATGGCATAGACTGCTATGGGCTATTCCAGCTTTTCTATAAAGAAGAATTTAATGCAACAATCCCTGAATATAAATATGATGAAGAATGGCGACTTAAAGATTTTAATTACATTGAAGAAGAATTCTGGCAGTATTGCGAAAAAATAGAAGCCCCAGAAAGATATTGTATAGTGGGTTTTAGAATGCTCGGCAAGCCTGTAATGTGCCATATAGGAATAATGCTTTGGGATTTGAATGAGTTTTTACACATACCGGATGAAGGACAGGTATGCATAGAAAGAATAAGCGATAGAATCTGGAAAAGAACATTGTTTGGTTTTTATCGTATCAGGGATATTAAAAGATGGCAAATGTAACTATATATAAATCACCTTTAGATAATGAAATTCTCAGAACTATTAATATTGATGAATTTTGTTCTTTAAGCAAATTATTATATGGGCAAGATGAACTTCATTATAAATATGTAGTTGTTTATGTAAACAATAAAGCTATTCCTGTAGTTGATTGGAATTTCTTTGTTATTTTGCCTACTGATGATATAAAGATCGTACCTCAAGTTGGTAAGGGTAGAACTTGGAGTATAGTTTTTGGAGTAGTTGGAGCAATAGCGGGAGCTGTGATCGGATTTATTGCTGGTGGCCCATTGGGTGCTGTCTATGGCTTTTTTGCTGGCTTATCTCTTGGATTTAGTATTGGTTCAATAATAGATTCATTTGTTTACAGGCCAAGTTCTCCCAAACTACCAATATATGGTTCTTCAAGTGGTGACATGATGTCAGACAGCCCAGCATATGGTTGGGATGGGCCAACAATGGTAACGCAACCCGATGGCCCTGTCGGTGTCACATATGGTGAGTTCTTGATAGGTGGCGCACTTATAATGCAGTATATATCATCTGATGGTACATACAGCTATTTACACATGCTTATCAATCTTGGTGAAGGGCCTGTTGAAGGCATAATGAGAGCAGATAAAAGTGGAGTTTGTTCAAGCAATAGCGAGACTCCTTATATCTTAATTAATGGTCAGACTTATAGCAGTTTTGATGGCGTAGAATGGGATTACAGGCTTGGCACAAGACACCAGACAGTTATAGATGGTTTTCATACTACCAGTACGAGTTATTCTGATGGCAGAAAAATATCCTATGGCAATCCAGTAACATATACAATGACCGGCAATAATATAGAAGAATTTAATATTCAATTAATATCTCCACAATTATTTGAACAAGATAATGCCGGAAATATTGTAGAAAAAACAATTTCCTATAAAATAGAATACGGAGTAGTTGGCGCACCATCCTTGACAGATGGCGGAACTCACAGTTTTTCTGGTAAATCAAAAACTACAGTATATGAATATAAAAAGGTCAGTAATTTAACTGCCGCTAATTATGAAATAAAAATTTCAAGATTATCGCCAGATTATACATCCTTTAAGGTAGGTGGTGATTTATATCTCAATGCTGTAACAGAAACCACCTATGAGAATATTGCTTATAGAAATTCTGTATTACTGGCATTAAAAATCAGGGCTACTGAACAATTAAATGGTTCGACTCCAAATGTTATTACATTAATCAGGGGAAAAACAGTAGAAGTTCCAGATTTACAGATAGTTTCTGTTACGCAAACCTATGAAGATTGTTATTGGTATGATGATGGAGGTGTTTATAAATTAATAGCTGGTGATACAACATGTACAGATACAGGCAATTTTGTAACTCAATGGACAAAAAATCCTATATGGTGCGCCAGAGACTTTATATTAAATAAAAGATATGGTGCAGGAGAATATGTATCTTCGACTAATTTTGACACCACTACTGCTACTACAGAAGCAAAATATTGTTGGGAACTTGTAGATAATTTAAACAGTGGTACAGAACATAGATTCCAGCTTAATATGGCTCTTGCCAAGTTTACTACAATACCAAGTGCATTAATAACTCTGGCACGAAATTTTCGAGGTATGTTTATATGGACAAATGATAATTATAAAATTGTTATAGACAGAGCAAGAACTCCTGTGCAGATTTTCAATATGAGCAATATTGTGCCAAAATCTGTAAAAACAATTTATCTGCCTGCTTCTAAAATCCCGAACTTTCTTGGCATTCAATATGCCGACCCCGAAAGAGATTATAAATTATCTACAGTAGAAATAGTTGACGAAGATGAATGGACAGATATAAAACCTATTCGTAAATCTACTATGAATGTTGAGGGGTGTACTAACATTGCACAAGTATTAAGAGATGGAAGATATGCTCTTAATTGTCAAAAATATATAACTAAACTTGTAGAGTTTGACTGCGAAATTGATTCACTTCATTGTTTGCCTGGCGATGCAGTACAGTTTCAAAGTGATAGCCTTGGATGGGGGGTTGGTGGCAGAATAATATCTGCGACCTCATCTTCTATTACTACCAATATAGATGTAACGTATTCAGCAGCCTATGTGACAAGGGTAATATTATCAGACGGCACGCTTGAAACCAAAACAGTAACTTCTATTACCAATAACAATAGAACCCTGAATATAAGTGGTACATTTACTTCGACACCACCTGTAGATAGTATTTTTACATATGGTGCAAGTGCAGTTGATTCCAAACCATTTAAAGTAGTTTTAATAAAGCGCAAAGAAGATAATAAATGCTCTCTTATATTAGCAGAAGAATCAGCTAATAAATATGCTGACACGGCTGGAGTATATCTGCCAGATCCGATATATACTATCCTTCCATCACCATCAGCAGAACCACCCAATGTTACAGATTTAGCTTTAACCGAAATGACAGACAGGCCAGGTTTTTATATTTCATTTAATATTCCGCAGAATGATATTACATTTAATCATGCAGACGTGCATTTGAGTATGGATAATACTTACTGGTGGCCATACAGAACAAATGTCACAACTGGTGCTGATATAAAAGTTACTGGAGTGCTTCCAGGTCAAAGATACTATGTGAAAGTAATTTCCTATAACAATCTTGGCAGGGCTAATTTATCTCCAGTTACAGATAGTATAGATATAACATGGAATGCATTTAGACCGCCAGATGTGAATGGATTAAGGCTTGATGGCGAAAGCCCTTTAAATACTACGGTTTTTACCAAACGTGATGCAAAATTCACATGGGTAAAAACCTCTATAACTTCTGGAGCAGGAATGTTGCCAGCAGGTCAAGAACCACTTGGAGCAGACCAAAGCTCTGGTGATGATCTTATAAAATACTGGGTAGAAATATATGTATCAGGTGTTAAGAAACGTAAGGAAATAGTAACCGATAATGCTTATGTTTATACTTATGAGAAAAATATAGCAGATAATGGCTCTGCATCAGCTACACTTACTATAAAAGTTTGGGGATATAATGAAATAGCTAATCTTAAATCTATAAATCCAAATCAATTGTCTGTGTCAAATACTGCGCCTTCAGCTGTATCAAGTCTTACGTCAGAACCTTGGATGGAAGGCGTTAAGTTTTCATGGCTGCCAAATACTGAAATAGATTTTAGTTATTATTATTACAGGATAAAAGTTGAAGATGATAGTTGGTCTGCATGGGCTAAGCTCACAGATGTAACAATATTTAGATTTTTATCATCCACAGAACAAACAGCACATACTTCTGAAGCTATTATATATTTAGAAATATATGCATATGATACTTTTGGGAACGCATCTTCTATAGCCACAACAAATGCAACCACGCTTGGCTTAAATATAGAAGCCTCAGATATAGAAAGTTTTGCTATTGATGCTTCAAAGTTGTTTACAAACATTCCAATTATAACTGGCGATACATGGGTTGATGATGATCCTTCGGCTGATTTTGTTTCATGGAATGCACACACTCTTTATTATAGTGGAGTTGCTTATAGCATAACTGCTGGAAATACTGATTTAAAGTATATTTATTGGATAAATGGTGATGCAATATATTCAAGTTCTGATACTAATCCAGTATTATCAGATGATGATTTTATTATTGCTGTAAATATTGACGGCAGCCACGACCTTGCATGGAATGCCATAGCGAACCAAGTGATAGGCAGCGCATATATCCAAAATTTAGCTGTTGGTGATGCCCAAATAAACGATATATCCGCAAATAAAATTAATGTTGGCACATTAACAGGCATCTTAATAACAGGCAATACTATACAGACCAATACTTATGGAAGAAGAGTTATAATAAATTCAAGTGGTATAACATTTCATGTTACTCCCAGTGTTGGACAATATAATACTTTTAAATATGGTGATGGTACTTTATATGGTGATGGGACATTAGCATATTTACATCATACAGCACATGATGTGCCATTTTATATTTCTGCCGAGCAAGCGGTTGCAGATATGCATTTTTACAATAGAGGAGCTGATCCATCCGGCGCTGCTGAAATCGGAGATGTTTGCTGTGTAAACAACGTAATAAAAAGATGCGTATCTGCTGGGACACCTGGCGCATGGCTTTCTACAGCATCTTTAATATAAAGGAATGGATTATGGAAATAACTATAACATTAACAAATAGAGAAGTAAAAGTAATAAAAGCTCTTGCAAATAAGGCCGGAATACCATCTTTGCAATATGGTAAAAATATAATAAGGAATTTCTTAAAGGGGCAAACAAGAGGCATATTCCAGCAAGAATTTAATAAGAAATCTAATGATGAATTAGCTCAGATTTTTGGTGAAATAACTGATTAAAGGAGTAATACAATGGCAACAAACTACCCTGGAACAATTGATTCCCCAACAACAAAAACAGACAATGTTGATAATGTAATGGCTGCTGATATTAACAATGTGCAAGATGCAGTAGTTGCTCTTGAAACAAAAGTTGGCATAGATAGTTCCGCTATTACAACATCTTTAGATTATAAGGTCAATAATTTTTTTGCCACTGGCAGAAAAGTATATCTTTACGAAAATACAGCACCTACTGGCTGGTCTATTGTAGCTGTTACAGATTCGGTATTGGCAGTAAAAGGTGGCACTAATGCATATAATGTTAATGGTGGTAACGCTGGTGGTACTTGGACTATATCTGGTATAACTGGTGGAAGCCATGCTTTGTCTATAGCTGAATTAGCGGCGCATACACATTCGACCCTTGCTGGAGCAACAGGCAATCCAGCAGGAAATTATGCATCTCTTACAACGGCTGTATATAATTATGGAATAAATGTTTCAGAAAGTACTGGAAGCGGGGCCGCTCATAGTCATGGAGCATCTACACACGCTGGCACTTGGCGACCAGCGGCTGCTGTAGGTATTATAGTTACAAAAACTTAATCTCAACTATTAAAAAATAGGAGAACTAACATGTTTTGTTCAGGACAATGCAGAAAAGGTAAAAAAAGATGTGGGCAGTTAATGGATTTAATCATGGAAACAACCCTAAATGGAAAAATAGAAACAATAGAGAAATGCTGTTTTCATGGTATATTAGAATCATTACATAGGGCAGAACAAGCTGATATACGCATTCAGGCTGCTATAGAAAGCAGCAGGAACGAGAATGTGAATTATAGCAATAAGACAGCTCAAACAATCGCTACTGGATTTTTAGGGCTAATTCATACTATGGATGATAGCGATAAGAAAGACAGAATTATAAAGATATTAAATAATATTGATAAAGATAATCTAAAGATAGAGGAAAGATAAAATGTCTAACGAACAATGGAAAACAGGCCTTCTGCAAACTATAACAAACGCATCTCAAATTGTTATAGGAACTGCCTCATGTGATTGGGCTAACCAGGTTGCGGCTGCGGATTTATTTAAGGTCAATTTAGACGGGGAATCGACTTTCAAAATCGGTAGTGTAGTTTCGGCTACTCGCATTATCTTGGCAGCTAATTATACAGGCTCAACGAATTCTGGTTTATCCTATATTATTGCAAAAAGTTTCTCAATTAATCGAGGATTTTATCGTGTAAGTCAAGGGGACTACGATTTCGCTGATCTATTATCTCAAAATACAATTGATCCAATTGACGAAGATATCCACCATATAATGACTGGCAATGCAACCGTTGACGGCACTATATCTACTTCGTTTGGCATAGATACAGATGGCAATTGTCTTAGAATAAAATCAACAAATTTATCTGCCAGCCACCAATATCATTTCCCCAACTATAATGCTTCTATGGCTGCAAAAAATGCATCCAATGATTGGACTGGAAATCAGAAATTTGATACAATTACAGCATCTGATATTAATGCTACAACTGGTGATATAAATATCCTTCACTCTGGAACACTTACTGTAAATGATTTAAATGCCACGACAGGGGATATAGAAACGCTTCATTCCTTAACTTTTACTGCCAGTAATGTGAATGCTTCTACTGGAGATATAAATACTTTACACAGCACAACAATTACTGCATCTGATTTAACAGCTTCGATAGGGGATATACATACCTTACATGTTAATACATTTACAGCTTCAACTTATAATGCCCTTGCAAATGCAATAGCAAGTATTACTACCAATATTGGCAATATTTCAAGAAATGCAAGCGATATAATTGTGGCCAATGCAAGTATAAATGCTCTGCAAGCAAATCCTGTTTTAAAAACTTCTGATTATCAAATATTGACCTCAGATACTATGATACTTGCTTCTGGCAATGTTACAATCACATTAGCATCGGCATCTTCAAAGCATGGAATCAGGATAGGTAATAGAAGTCTGGATGCTAATGCAAGCACTTTAGTTAAAAAATCAGGTGGCGATACGATAGAAGGCAATGCAAGTTTAAACCTTGCTAATAAATATGACACAGTTTATCTTATTGGAGATGGCACAAATACTCATTTCCAATTCTAAATAATATAGGAGAATTTTAAAATGCCAAATTATAGATTTATAGATAAAGTCTCTGCCGCTGCCAACCTAACCGCTGAAGCCCTTGCTGTTGGAGCTGATGGAGCGAAGGGAGTTAAGGCACTTGCTCTTGGTGCAGCTAATCTTAAATTATTTATGAACGCTGCTGGTACGGCTAATGAGTATGCGAGTGGAATAAAGATTGGAACTTTTACCCACGATGTATCTACAACCACTGGAGATAAGGCGATTACAGGAGTTGGGTTTAAACCATCCGCTATAATCTTTGTCGGAACTTTAGCTGGATATGGCACAATGATAGGATTTGATGATGCGACCACAAGATTAGCAACGCTCACATATGGAACAACACCGACTTACAACGTAAATACCAGTTATAGTTTATGGATTTCTGATGGAACAAACACAGTCACTGGTGTTGTAAAATCACTTGATAGCGATGGATTTACCTTGACGATAACTAAAGCCAATTCACCAACCGGTACGGCAACCTTTGGTTATTTAGCTTTCAGATAGGAGAAATCATGCGAGTATGTATAAATAAATCAACAGGAAAATTAATTGAGTCTCAGGGCGGCGGAGAAACCCAAGCGCACCTTGATACACTAAAACAGAACGCCATCAATGCAG
>Ga0180732_1002327_pt1 | contig 10251 bp, 12 predicted proteins | sample KR11_01MetaG_FD_148674 | JGI IMG/M metagenome (GOLD analysis project Ga0180732, IMG submission 148674) | Groundwater microbial communities from the Olkiluoto Island deep subsurface site, Finland - KR11_0.1 MetaG | ecosystem: Environmental > Aquatic > Deep subsurface > Groundwater | place...
CAAAATAAAATATCTAAAAGAACTTTGTATCAGGAACACTCCCCTACGGGGACACCTTTCCGATTGGATTCAAAGACGTCCCTCGATTGGATTCAAAGACGTCCCTATTGTCTATTATTGCAGCTTGGCTGCTTCGAAGAGGTTACGCATTAACATTGTTACAGTCAAAGGGCCAACTCCGCCGGGAACCGGAGTAATGTATGAAGCACGTTTTTCTGCGGTTTCAAATTCTACATCACCGACGATTTTATCTCCAACCCGATTTATACCTACATCAATAACAATCGCGCCTTCTTTAATCCATTCGCCTTTAATTAATCCAGCCTTCCCTACAGCCACAATCAAAATTTCAGCTTTCATTACATGCTCTTCTAATTTTCCTGCCTTGGATGTACCAATATGACAAACCGTAACTGTGGCGAATTTTTCTAGTAACAAAAGTGCTAAGGGCTTACCTACAATCTCACTGTGACCGACTATCACAACTTCTTTACCATATAAATCCACACCAACTTCTTTCAATAATTCCATTACCGCAGCCGGTGTGCAAGGTAGAATATTAGCTTTACCAATGGTTCGACTCCGCTCACCATTGGCACTGAGCGAAGTCGAAGTGCCAAATACTATCTTACCTATATTAGCCGGATGCATGCCTTCCGCGTCTTTTTCCGGTAAAATATATTGGCTTATCTCTTTATAATCTATCTGTTGTGGAAGGGGCATCTGTATAATTATCCCATTTACTGATTTATCCGTATTTAATTTTTGGATGAATCCGATAAGATGGTTCTCTGAGGTATCCTGGGCCAATTTATGCAGCTGATACTCTATACCCAGGCTTTCGGAGAGTTTCTGCTGCGATTTTACGTAGGCACTGGCACCTGCATTTTCTCCTACCTGAATACTGGCTAAAACCGGCTTTTTCTTTAAAGAGCTAACCTGTTGTTTAATTTCCTCTTTTATTTTTTCCGCCAATGGCTTACCCTCTAATAATTTTGCCAACTTTCTCCTCCGTATCTTTTCTTATCCTTTTGATTACTTTTTCTTTCTGCGTTAATTCTTTTTCTATGGCTTTAGTTAATTTTTTGTCTCCGAGTGACTTTAAATTTATCTCTACATTATAATATGCTGATGAGAAAGCAGCTTCTAATAAAATTGCTGCCACGGCAACATCACTGATAAGATTAACATTACCCTTAGTTACCAATGGAGGACATAACTTTATCCCCTCAGAACAGAGCCGGCAGACCATAAAAGGGACATCCAAGGCATCTCTTATATTTTTACTTTCATAAGCGGTGACATCCAAATCCACTAAACGTAAAAACTCTTGCCTTAATTTCTCAGATTTTTCTAAAATGGTTTTTAACTCTTTTTCAAATCTGGCGTATTTTGGTTTCCCCAAGGTAAAATTAACTACCATACTGATTAAAGAAGCACCTAAAGCGGCAGTTAAAGCTGCTGCTGAACCTCCGCCCGGAGCAGGAAGTTTTGCCGCTAAATCATTTAAATATTTTTTCAGAGTCTCATCTTTATAGCTCATGACAATCCTATAATATTGCCTTTCTCATCAATATCAATATTTTCACCCACCGGATGACTCGGTAGGCCGGGCATAGTCTGCATGGTACCGCACAAAGGATATAAAAAACCTGCCCCGATAGAGGCGCGGATGTCTCTTATCGGTAAGATAAAATCTCTGGGCCTTCCTTTTAGATTCGGGTCATGGGATAAAGAAAGATGCGTCTTGGCCATACATATGGGTAGTTTATCCCAGCCGCGTTGCGTAAATAGTTTAATTTTAGATTCAGCTAAATCTGCGCATTCCACATCCCTGGCGCCATAAATCGAGGTCGCAATAATTTTAATTTTTTCTTTTATGGGTAAATCCAGCGGATAAAGGAAATTAAATTTCTTGGGTAGATTTGCTGCTTTAATTATACTTTTAGCTAAATCTATTCCGCCTCCTGAGCCTTTTAGCCAAACCTCGCTGATTTCACAAGCATCTGCACCAAATTCTAGAGCCTTCTTTCTTACTAAATCTATTTCTTTATCGGTATCGGCTGTAAATCGGTTAATAGCCACTACCACAGGAACGCCAAACATCTTCACATTTTCTATATGTTTTTCTAAATTACATATTCCTTCTTCCAATGCAGAAAGATTTTCTTTAACTAAACCCTCGTCTAAAGGTTTGCCAGCAACCACTCTAAATTTACCACTATGCATCTTTAATGCTCGTATTGAACAAACTATGACCGCTGCATCGGGAATGAGCCCGCTTATACGGCATTTGATATCAAAGAATTTTTCTGCCCCGCAGTCAGCGCCAAAACCTGCCTCGGTAACCACATATTCGGAAAAAGCTAAGGCAATCCTATCCGCTAATATCGAACTATTTCCGTGCGCAATATTAGCAAAAGGCCCGGCGTGCACAAAACAGGGCGTATTCTCAATTGTCTGGATGAGATTTGGTTTTATGGCGTCTTTTAGAAGAACCGACATGCTGCCTGCAACCTTTAAATCTTGCGTGGTCACAGGCTTATCAGTAAAAGTATCTGCTAAGACTATTCTGCCGATGCGTTTACGCAGATCGTCTAAGCCGTTATTTAAGGCTAATATCGCCATTATTTCGGAGGCAACCGTAATATCAAAACCCGTGTCCCGGGGAATCCCGTCTTCTTTTGTGCCTAAACCAATCTTTACATTCCTTAAAAACCTATCGCTGACATCTACTACCCGTCGCCAGTAAATTTTATCAGGATTGATATTTAGTGTATTGCCTTTAAATACAGAATTATCTAAGAATGCCGCTGCCAGGTTATGGGCAAGGCCGACTGCATGCACATCGCCGCTAAAATTAAGATTAAAATCCTCCATCGGTAACACCTGGGAATACCCGCCTCCTGCTGCACCGCCTTTTATACCAAACACAGGACCTAAGGAAGGCTGCCTGATACAGGCCGAAGTAAGTTTTCCTAATCTATTTAGGCTCATCGAAAGGCCTATGGTGGTTACAGTCTTTCCTTCGCCCAGAGGAGTAGGAGTAATAGCAGTAACTAAAATATATTTGCCTTTTTTTGCATCCTGAATCTTATCCAGAATACTTAAATCTATCTTGGCAATATAGTGGCCATAAGGGATAAGATATTTTTCATTAATTTTGAGCTTATCGGCTATATTTTTTATGGGCCCTTTCTTAGCCTTACGAACAATCTCGATATCGGATAGCATAAATCCTCCTAATAAACAAAGTCATTGCTTAGTTCAAAGGCATTTTTAATCAGGCCTAATCGGGGCGTATCTTGCGAATACAGTATAGAAACAACATCAAACCTTGCTTTTTTATCTAAAAGGTTCTTTTCTTTAAGGAATACGAGCGCTGCTTTAGAAATTTGTCTTTGCTTGGACGCGGATATTGCCTCAACAGGTGAGCCGAACCTGTCGGATTGGCGTGTCTTTACTTCTATAAAACAGATTGTCCCTTTGTCAGAAGCAATAATATCTATCTCGCCTAATTTTGTTTTATAATTCTTTAGTAGGATTTTATAGCCGTTGTTTTTTAATAAACCAACTGCTGTTTCTTCTCCCTTTTTACCTAAATATAAATTTTGTTTAGACACCGTAAAAACTGGTTCTGTGAATTAAAGACGGCCCAAATCTCTTTAAAGCCAGTCGATGTTCTCTTGTGGGATAACCTTTATGTTTTAAAAATCCGTATTCCGGATATATCTTATCGTATAAAGACATAATCCTGTCGCGAATGACCTTGGCCAGAATGGAAGCGCAGGCAATACTCTTAGATTTAGAATCACCTCTTATGATATTGGTAAAAGGTAAATCAATGCCCAATTTGATATTTCCGTCCACAAGTATATGGATATGCTGTCTATGGTTGGGTTTCAATTTATCAATAAGCCCTGATATTGCCTGTTCCATTGCCATGCGCGTTGCAACTAGGATATTTAGACGGTCAATTACGCGTTCATTTATTATACCGATACCAAATACAGACTTATTAATAATCTCTCCAAATGCATGTTCTCTCTGGGAAGGAGTCAACTTCTTAGAATCATCTATACGATTTTTAAAATGTGCTGTTCTTAAGCTAACTGCTGCTGCCATTACCGGGCCAGCCAGAGGCCCTCGCCCAACCTCATCCACTCCGATAATCAAATTATAGCCTTTTCTCTTAAATTTTCTTTCGTAATAAAGCAACTTTTTAAGGAACTTTATGGCTTGACTTCCACGCTGTCAATTTTGGTAGCGCGTTTTCCGACTTTACCTCTTAAATAATAAAGTTTTGCTCTTTTTACCTTGCCTAGACGTATAACCTCAATACGTTCAATACTCGGTGAATGTATGGGAAAGACGCGCTCAATGCCTTCTCCGTAAGATACCTTCCTAACAGTAAAACTCTCCTTTATGCCATTGTCCCGCTTTGCAATGACTACACCCTCAAAGGGATGCAGGCGCACTTTATCGGCTTCGGGAATTTTGACCATTACTCTTACCGTATCGCCGACATTAAATGCAGGGACATCTTTTTTTAAATATTCGGATTCAACAAGCTTCATCTTATCCATCTAATCCTCCTCATGCACTAAATAACTATTCACATACCAATAAATCCGGCCTTATCTTTTTTGTTCTCTTAACTGCTTGGTCCTTTCGCCACTTTGCGATTTTTTTATGATTACCCGATAAAAGAATTGCCGGCGCTTTCATCCTACGATAATTGGCAGGCCTTGTATACTGGGGATACTCCAATAGATTACCTGCAAATGATTCAAAATTCAAGGAATTTTTATCGCCTAATACTCCGGGTATAAGCCGCACCAGGCAATCCACCAAAACCATTGCTGGCAGTTCTCCGCCGGTCAAAACATAATCGCCGATAGAAATCTCTTCATCTGCTAAGTATTGCCTGACTCTTTCATCTATTCCTTCGTAATGACCGCAGATTAAAATTAAATGTTTATATTTCACTAATTTCGCGAGAGCCTTTTGACTTAACCTTTCTCCTTGAGGGCATAATAAAATAACTTTTGACTTTTGAACCTTGACCTTTGACTTTATATCTTCTACTGCATTAAATATAGGCTCTGGACGCATCACCATACCGGAACCGCCGCCAAAAGGACGGTCATCAACTTTTTTGTGTTTATCCGCAGTGTAATCTCTTAAATTATGGATACAGATTTTCACCTTACCTTTATTCTGCGCCCGCTTAACGATAGATTCATTCACTACCGGAGCAAACATTTTAGGGAATATAGTAATAATGTCTATACGCATGGCTAAATTATTTATAATTACTCAAAGACTCTTTCTTAAATTCGATAAACCTGTCCTGGCGAATCGCTTCTCTAATATTACGCATTAATTCTAAATAAAAATGGATATTATGCAGCGAGACCAGTCTCAATCCTAAAATCTCATCCGTATTAAATAAATGACGCAAATACGAGCGGCTAAAGTTTTTACAGGTATAACAACCGCATTTCTTATCTAAGGGTGAGAAATCTTCTATATAAGGAGAATTCCTTATCGTCAGTTTGCCTTCACTGGTAAAAGCACTTCCATTTCTGCCGTAGCGCGTGGGGACCACGCAATCAAACATATCAATCCCCAATTCTACCCCCTTAATTATATCTTCCGGAACACCCACGCCCATAAGATAGTGCGGCTTATCTTGCGGTAAGAATCCTAAACTGAAATTTACAATATTATAGCTTAAGTTCTTAGGTTCGCCAACTGAAACCCCGCCTATGGCATAACCGTCAAATCCTATTTGTGTCAATTGCTCGCTACAATTCTTACGTAAATCTTCGTAAGTTGCGCCCTGCACTATGCCAAAGAGCAACGACTTATTATTATGGGCTTCTTTTGAGCGCCTCGCCCAGTCTATCGTTCTCTTCATTGCCAAAGTTGCTTGGTCTTTACCGCAGGGATAATGCACGCATTCATCCAAAGGCATAATGATATCTGAACCAAAATCTTCCTGGATCTTGACGACATCCTCGGGAGTAAAAAAATGCTTCATGCCATCTATATGAGACTGGAATTCTACGCCCTTGTCATTAACTTTTCTTAGAAGCGCCAGGCTAAATATCTGATAACCGCCGCTATCTGTCAGTATAGGGTCCGGCCACGATATAAAGTTATGCAGGCCTCCTGCCTTCCTGATTACTTCCATGCCTGGACGCAAAAAAAGATGATAGGCATTAGATAAAATAATCGAAGCGCCACTTTCCTTTAATTCCTGCGGAGAAAGCGTCTTGACCGTCCCCTGGGTTCCTACCGGCATAAAACACGGGGTATCGATATCTCCGTGAACAGTGGTTAATTTACCTAAACGTGCCTTTGCGTTTTTATCTTTATGAATTACGTTAAACATAAGTGAGGGCACAATTTACGGAACCAAAGTGAACGTAAATTGTATGCCCGAACTTACCCCGCCAAAGGCGGGGTTAATTCCGACATACAACTTATGTTCGCTATCGCTCCATAAGTTGTGTCGTCATTAACATTAAACAATCAACATCGCATCGCCATAGCTATAAAATCTGTATTTTTTATCAATGGCTTCCTGATATGCCTTTTTAATCAGTTTTTCTCCTGCGAAAGCACAGACTAACATAAACAGGGTTGTGCGAGGCAGATGAAAATTAGTTATCAGGCAATCAGTCATCTTGAACCTATACCCGGGATAGATAAATAAATCGGTATATCCGTCTTTAAATCCTGAAGCATAACTTTCCAAAGTGCGGCAAGTAGTTGTCCCTACTGCAAATATGCGCCCCTTCTTCAGGTGTGCCTGATTTATGTTACTTTGTGCCTCTTGGTTAATCTGAAAATACTCCTTTTCCATCTTGTGTTCGGTAATATCTTCAGCTTTCACTGGTTTAAATGTAGAATAACTGATATGCAAGGTAATATAAGCAATATTCACGCCATGCGATTTAATCTGCGTAATTAATTCTTCTGTGAAATGTAATCCTGCCGTCGGTGAAGCAATAGAACCTAATTCTTGGGCATATACTGTCTGGTAATAAACACTGTCTAAATCCTGGGAATCTCTTTTTATATAGGGAGGCAAAGGCATCACGCCTAAGTTATAAATTGTCTCTATATCTTTAGCTAAAAAAGTGACTTCATTTTTAGCAGTCACTTCGCCGTAGATTTTACCGCCGTCGATCCTTCGACTACGCTCAGGATTGATGGTGAGCGAAGTCGAACCATCAAATATTATTTTCTCTTTGAGCTTTACGCGGCTAGGTTTAATTAATGCATCAAAGGTTAAGCCTAAGCCGGATTTTGTCTTAAGAAGCAAAAGTTCAACTTTACCTCCAGTTACCCTTGAGCCGATTAAACGACTGGGCAAAACTTCGGTATTATTCAATACCATAAGATCGTCCTGCCGAAAATAATCTGCTATATTTTTAAAAATACGATGTTCTATGGTGCATTGCTTGCGGTCTAAAACTAAAAGCCTGGCTGCATCCCTTTCTTTTAAAGGATATTGTGCGATTAATTCTCTAGGTAAAGGATAATCAAATTCTGATAATTTCATATAATCATTGACGATTAGCAAGTAAAGAAATCCGGGTTCCCGGATAATAATATTCAATAATCTGCTTATAGGTGTAGCCCTGTTTTGCCATAAAATAAGCACCCCACTGGCAAAGGCCTACGCCATGGCCCCAGCCAAAACCTTCAAATACTACATCGTGGTCAATTACTTTTATCTGGAAATTTGTGCTTTTGATTATATTGAACCCTAGTATATTCCTAAAATCCTTGGCTGAAATTTTTATATCTTTTTTATCGGTCGCTATTTTTAAATCTGTTATGCGCTCGGATTTGTCCCTTCCCAGTATTAGAATATCTTTTATATTCTCTATTCTTAAGCCGCCTTTTACCAATGCATCCTTGACTTCTTCTAGCGATAAAACATTGTGCCATTTAAAATGCGGTGAGTCCTGGCAGAAATCGCAAGAAACTCCTTTAAGAGGCGGCATATCTATATTCCAGAATAAAAAAGCATCATCCGTATGTCCGCCGCATGTAGCATGGTAAAAGGCAGGAAAAATCTCATCCCTATAAGTAAGGACCAAGCCCCTTGTCTCATCCACTGCTTTATTTATACGGTAACGTTCGGCGGCCCTTCCGCTATATACCTGAGAATATACATCGCTGGTTAAATCAAAATCCTTTTGGTTGTTTTCCTGCATTTTATAAAGTGCAAATGTGCGAAATGCTATCACTTCAGCTTTTAATGAATCAATCGGCCAGTAATGCGATGTCTCCCGCACAGAGATTCCTTTGACGTAATCCTCTAAGTCAATATGATTAATTACTGACAGCTTCATATTATTTTTTATAAGTTGAATATCGCCTCTAAATGTACGGCCATTAATGATAATAGACTCAGGGTAATATGGCTTAATAAAGAACTTATTTGTTTTAGACTTCGTATTTCCCAATAAAATGCCGTCACTATACACTGTAACAGTTGTGTTTAAATTTTTACCGCGGCTTAAAACCTTGTTGCTTATTGAATCGACGGTTTCGAAAGAACCCTTTATCTTAAGCCTTAGCGAAGAAACATCCTGAAAAATAGCTACCCGTACATAACGCGAAGACTGGGCATAAGCTTGGTGATAGGTGATAGGTGATAGGTGATAGGTTAAAAATATAATTAAACCTATAACCAATAACCTATAACCTATAACCTTTTTTAACGGCGAGACCATAGCCAAAATATTAAGGAAAGGATTATGCTTATTAATATAGAGGTTGCTAAAGGAAAATAAAAAGTAAAATTCTTTTTTTGAATATATATATCCCCGGGAAGCCTGCCGATGAACGGTATCTTATTCGCAAGATTCAGTAATACGCCTATGCCTATTAAAATAACCCCAAAAATAATTAACGTTTTGGCGATTGCCTGCATCGTTCTAATTCTGAATAGAGGCATCCACAATACTTCTGGCAATATACGCCGTGGGCTTTTGCTAAATCTTGTGCTTTCTTAAAACCCACCCGAAAATCCTCGTAATAAAAATCAACTCCCTCCACCTGCGAAATAGCATTACCGATTTTCTTAAGCAATTCCTGGTCTTGATAAGGACTCACTAATAAAGTCGTAGAAAAAAAGCCAAATCCTTTATCTTTTGCTGTTTTAGCAGTAGCCTCCAGGCGAAAGGTCCAGCAAAGTGAGCATCTCTCGGGAATCTTTTCTTTGAGATTGACCTCTTGAAAATATTGCGAAGGTGCATATTCAGGATAAATTACACTAAGATCAACTTCCTTGCTAAAGTCCTCTACTGCCTGCCTTCTATTCTGGTATTCGGCAAAGGGATGGACATTCGGATTATAAAAAAGCCCCGTAACCTCGAATTCCTTCTCTTTCAATCTCTCCAGAGGGTATATTAAACATGGTGCACAGCAGGTATGTAATAATAGTTTCATATCTTGCCTTCCACTTCTGAGGTAGAATCGGTTTCTGTTTTACGGAATAATTCTTTTATCTTCGCAGAGTTAAAATAAATAAGGACTAACGCCGGATAAATAATTGCAACAAATAAAATTAAATTAGGCATCTTCCCGATACTAATTAAAGTCAAAGCAATGCTCAAAGACAGTAAAATATTAAGCCCTATTAATGCCCACTTTTTAAACTTATAAACATTCCAATAAATTACAAGCCCGGCTATACCCGCTATTACCATTATAATATTTTTCTGGTATAAGCCTCCAATAATATTCATTAATCCGCCGATAACTCCTAACCCAATTAAAATTTGCGCCAAAACAGGCCATTTTTTAGTCTCCATCTCTTCTCCTTTATAAGAAGTGCATTTTTTAGCGGCTGGCTTGGGTTGGTTCGGGCAGCATCTAGAAAATTCGAGCGGGCAGGATTCGCTTCGTAATGCGAAGTCTGCGAGAGCGAGAAGTTTCTCGAAGCGAGAAATTCCTCGCTGGGGAATTTCGAGCGGTGCTGCACGAAGCACGCCAAGACAGACCGCAAAAAATATCAATTATCTCTATTTGGGGCCATCTTTCCGATTAGATGCAAAGACGACTTCCGATTGGATTCAAAGACGTCCCTAAAATAATTCTTCCTGCTTTTCGTATTTTATACCGAAATGTTCGAAGGCTAATTTTGTGGCAACTCGACCGCGCGAGGTGCGTTTTATATATCCAGCTTTGAGTAAATACGGCTCTATAGTATCTGCGATGGTA